>Ga0315287_10001691_pt1 | contig 20621 bp, 19 predicted proteins | sample YL17G11_0_MG_FD_205037 | JGI IMG/M metagenome (GOLD analysis project Ga0315287, IMG submission 205037) | Sediment microbial communities from Yellowstone Lake, YNP, Wyoming, USA - YL17G11_0 | ecosystem: Environmental > Aquatic > Freshwater > Lake > Sediment | place: USA: Wyoming | collected...
GGGTGATGATTAGATCATTTCCCCCTCACCCTAACCCTCTCCCCTGCCTTCGCCGAAGCGGCTTCGCGCAGGCAGGCCCCAGAGGAGAGGGTAGGCCATTCATCCCCCCAGCAGAGCTGAGGGGTATTCTGGCATATTTTGATAAAGATCAAAGGAAAAAGCACGTACAAATAACATCTTTTCTCCAATTAACCCTCTCCATCTACCCCCCATCCCAACCTTCCCCCGCAAGGGGGGAAGGGGTGGTGAGTGTAGTAGTAGGGTGGGTGAAACGAAGTGGAACCCACCATTCCCTGTGTTCACCATTATTCTTCACCAATACCTTCTGGAAAATCCTCCGCAGGTCCACCCCACGATTCGGGATAAAGACCTTTCTCCACAAATTCATGAAAGCTGGAATGAGGCCAATCCCGCGGAGCTTTACTAATAAGGCCGTAATTGTATAGACATCAAACTCTTCTTCTATACCACTGGATTCCGGCTGGAGTTTACCCCGGTGGAAATCGGGGCCGGAATGACGAAAAGGGACGATGCCTCAAATTCGTCTCTCCGGCGAAAGCCGGAGTCCAGCCCAAGGTCTTCAAACGGGCAAGCCTTCAATTCGAGGATGTCTATCCTATTATGGACTCCTTAGTAACCAAACCATGCTTCACCTTCCCCTCTCCCCTTTGCTTTGCATGGAAATCGTGGGTTTCCCTTCCGCTTCACCCACCCTACCTGGCTGCTCGTTCTCGGTGGGTTCCGCATTCGGCTTCACGCACCCTGCCTGGCTGTCAATAGTATAGGCGTAGACACCTTATTGCCAGAATTATTTAAATAACTTAACTGCCCCTCCTAGAGCCCCTCCTAGTTCGGGGTTGTTAACTCTTTTTGTCCCTTTTCTTATTTTCCTTCTTTCGCTTTCAGTCCCTTGAACTTCTCCTGGATCTCCTTGACCTTGTCAGGATGGGTCAAAAGATCATAGGCTGTCAAGGCAATCGCCTTCCCCGCAATCACCGTGGCTTTCCAGGCTTCTTCAGAAATAGCTGCTTCCCGGAAGACATCAGAGTGAAGGGCAGTCCCTTCTGGTGCAATTTTAAACCAGAGATTAACAGTCGGATAGGCATGTCCAGCATTGCCAAGATCGGAGGATGCAAAATCAGTCTGATCTTTAATTTCACTCTCTGGGATACCCAGGGATTTGACCTGATCAATCACCATCTTCGTATAGGCTGGAACAATGATGGGGGCTTTCAAGCTTGTCCGGGGTTCCTTAAACTCAAGTTTTGCCCCTGTGGCAAGCTCGCCGGCTTTCGCACAATTGATTACTTTTTGATAGGTCTCTTCCATGGTAGCTGTATCAAGGGCTCTCACTGCAAATTCCGTTTCAGCTAATTCCGGAACGATGTTCACTGCATCTCCACCTTTCTTAACGATGCCATGGATCCGGACATCCTGGCGGACATGCTCCCGAAGCATGTCCGTCCCATTAAACATAAGGATCACGGCATCGAGGGCACTGATTCCCTTATGAGGAGCGGAGGCGGCATGAGCAGCCTTTCCTTTAAATACAAATGTGCCTCTCTTCATGGCGAGAAGCCTCTGATCAACACTCCAGCGGTCGTATGGATGTGTAATCAACACGATATCCGACCCATCGAAATGTCCTCCCTCAAGAAGGGCGATCTTCCCTCCGCCAAGAGAACCCCTCTCCTCGTCAGGCGTCCCGATCACGATGACACGGCCAGGCGTTTCGGGCATGACCTGAGCGAGGCCAGCGGCTGCAAGAAGTCCTGAGGTTGCGATCAGATTATGTCCGCAAGCATGGCCATTCTTTAAGGCATCATATTCGACCATGATCGTGATGGTTGGCCCCGGCCCTTTTCCCTGCAGCTCGGCCCGAAAAGCGGTTTTCGCAATACCGTCTTTCACCAAGTCGGCCGGAACTTTGAGATCCCCCGTCACCTTGTATCCCAGCTTTCTTAACTCCTCCATCAAAAGCTGGGAACTCTTAAACTCCTGCTGGCCGAGCTCCTTGAAGTCAAAGATCTTTTGAGAAACCACCTTACAATTACCACTGTTAGCGTCAATCGCAGATAGAATCTTCTGTGAATCGGCCCATGCGGAGGTTGCCATAAAAACAGAAATGATGACAAGAACCAGCCAAATGCCCTGCCTTTTCGACCCTTCCTTCATTTTTGCCATTTGATTCGCTCCTTTCTTGATGAAATTGCTTTTGATTAAATAGAAAATTCCACTAAAATCTCGTCTCCCCTTGCCCCTGCCTGCGCGTAGCCCCGCCTTGCGGGACGAAGGCAGGGCGGAGGATTGAGGTGGGGGGGTATACCTATCTTGTCCACCCCCACCCTACCCCTCCCCCGTCAAGGGCTGAGCTTTACACACACTTGACACAGAGGGTATGAAAATCTCTCGTGATAACAGCAAATTATCCCCTTCCCCTTTGATGGGGGAGGGTGAGCCCTGAACCATGTAAGGTTCCGGACAGTCATGCACCCTACGTGGTGCATGGGGTGGGGGTGGACAAAGTGGGCTTTTTTCACCCTCCCCTCAATCCCCTCCCGTCGAGGGAGGGGAAGGTAACCAGTTAAAAAGTAATCAAATTTTTATAATCGCGTTACAGGGCATTGTAAAAACCTATTATCGCCCCCCCTGTCTCAAGTGTGTGCTAAGACCAGCGTCAAGGGGGAGGGGAATTACTGCTATTCTCATGGTTCGAGGCTGGCTTACCGGCCATGGGCAACTTAAAATAGAAGGTGGATCCTTTTCCAACTTCACTTTTGACCCAAATTTCACCTTTATGTCCTTCTACTATTTTCTTTGCAATGGCCAACCCAAGACCAGTACTCTTCTCCCCTGCTGTCGGTTTTGTGCTGGCTTTCTGAAAGGCTTTAAAAATATTAGGCTGTTCGTCTTCTGGAATGCCTTGCCCCTGATCGATCACCTTCGTGAGAAGAAAGTCACCTTCCCTTTCCACTTCGATATTGATCTCCGTATTCGGGTAAGAATATTTTATCGCATTGCTGATGAGATTATTCAATACTTGCTCTATTTTATTTCTGTCAAAATCAATCAAAGGTATTTCGTCCCTCAATCCTAAATTGATTGAAATGTCTTTTTCATTAGCAAAAAAATTATTCAACTCAATATTATTTTTTAAAAAATCGATATAATCATTCTGAGTGATCTCCAATTCCAATCTCCCTGATTCAATCTTTGATATATCGAGCAAATCGCTTAGAAGTTTGATCGTAAATTGGCTGGAGTCATTAATTTTTTTCAAAAATTCTTTCTGCTTGTCCGTTAAATTTTCGCCTAAATATTTCAAAATAATCGATGAAGAATTCTGGATCACTGTTATCGGATTTCTTAAGTCGTGCGCTGCCATTCCACAAAATTCATTCTTCTGTCTGTTCAAATCTTCCAGCTCTCTATTTTGCTGCTCCAATATTAATTTCTGCGTCTCCAATGCGGTGATATCATCGACAATGATTAAAACCATTGTCTCTTGGCCCCATTGAATGTATTTCGTGCTGAATTGGAAATATTTCGATATCTTCTCGCCTTGGATATAGAAATCACGGACGATCTTTTCCCGATAAGTAGGTACTTTCTCAAAGAAAGATCTTAGGATTGATCTCCTTAATTCGCATTCATTACAATTCTTTGTCTCCCCACAGTCTTTACTTTGATCTACCGTAAATGCACAACCGATCACGTTACCACACCGTTCTCCTAATATTTTATCTTCGTCTTTTTGAAACAAAGCTTGAAACGGATCGTTAAAATTTCGAATTTTAACATCCCCGTCAACAATAAAAATGGCTGAGGTAATGTTATCGATCAGGGCATTTAAAAAATCATTTGATTCCCTAAGATCTCCAAAATCGAGGCTCATCGTCATCTCCACTCAAAGTTAATCTCTCTATGGATTCAAACCATTTGATAACGTTCAAAAGGTGAGGCACGAATTAAAAAACCGGTTCAAGTAATCTGAAACCCACAGTATGTCCCCCTCCCCCTTTGATGGGGGAGGGAGAGGGTGGGGGTGGAAAAGTTATGAATTTCAAAGTACTTAAATCATTTCCCCCTCCCCTTCACCCTGTTAGATAAGGTTGTCTATTCAGCCCTGTTATTCAAGAGATCTCCTATCTAACAGGGTGAATCCCCTCCCACCGGTGGAGGGGAGATTTGCTGGATGTCTTTACCTTAACGTTGCATAAACTTTTAACGATACGGACATGGGCAAGCCGTCCGGAAAGGCTTCGAGGCGAACCTTTGGGAGAATCGGCACTCTCGTCCCCTTCCCCTGCTGGAATTCACTTGAGGTGATGTCCTCCGATACCCCTAAATTTTCAAAACAACCGCCTTCCGAAGCCTTGAAGGGCGGTTTGCCCGTGTCCGTTTTGCAACTGTCAGGTTTACTCATCTTGAAGGATGTATTGGAAAACATTTATGCCTCACCTTTTGAACGTTACTAACCATTTTCTTAAGGCGCTATCCATCTCCTGCTCAGGTAAAAAGGATTGAGCCATCATGATAGGTTTGATGAGAGGATACTAAAAGAAGATCAAGAAATCAATACCGAATGAGAAAAGTTTGGCTGCGGACTTCAGGAAAGAAAAAATTTTAAGAAGAGATGACCTGGGCTATCTGACCTGCATAGATCACGATATAACGCATCGCGAAACCACCGATGAGGACAGAGGTCGTGATGATCCCTGAGATCCAGGGATTATGTTCCCGCAGTTCTACTTGTTGAATGTAGTGAGGGATCAATTCATAGACCTCGAGGGAGAGGGGCACGAGGATCCCTATTCCTACAAGGATGTCAATTGAACCGTAACCACCCTTTCAGGCGGTCGTAATAAGGAATGAGAAGAAGCAGGATGAAATCGGTCAACCATCTCGTGCTGGATCAGTGGAAGGATGGTAAACCCTTCGCCAAATATAATAACTTCAATATACAGCATTTTTATCCATAAAATACAGTCTCTACCCCATTGTCACCAAGGGCCATTTCCCCTATAATAGGAGTTGAAAAACAATTAACCTTATCAATGATCAGGAGGGGATAATGGTATGAAAAAATCGTTCCTCTTTATTCTATTCTTGGTGGTCATTTCTTTTCTGTGGTTGCCCCTTTATGCCGAGAGCCAACAGAAACATAAATCCAAGAGCGGCCCAGCCATTTCCGGGGCCGAGCAGACGCCGGTTTACCCTTCAATGCCGGGGCCAGGCAAAAAGTTTCCGATCGGAAACGACTATTACTTAACATATGGCTTCGATAAGAAGCCCAAGTTGGGCACACTGATCATGAAGGTTGAGATTTTTACCCAGGAAGGTAAAAAAGACACCTCCGTCGAGGTAAAGGCTGAGGCCGGCATGCCCTCCATGAAGGGAGCCCATGAGACAGGTGAACAGCCGTTTAAACTTTCCAAGAAAGGTGACTATCTCTTGCCGATAAATATTGTTATGCCGGGCGATTGGGAAATAAGGCTAACCCTCTTAAAAGAGGGAAAGGTCATTTTCAGGGGGAGTTATCAATTTGATGTTTAAGACCCTGCTCATCTCTCTTTCCCTTCTATGCCTCGCTAATATGGGACAGGCCGCGGACCACCTGCTCTATTTTGAAACCCAAGGAATCGCCGGTTATTCCTCTGAGCTTAATAAGGCGATCTTCTATTCAATGAACCCGGATGCTGAAATGCAGAAGCCGAGTCTGGGCTTCGATTACATAAAGCGATTTTCAGGCGAATCCGGAGATGTGGCTACTTTTGCTCTTCAGGGCCGTCTGGCTCTGACTGTGGATGCGGAAAATGGGAATCGTGTAAAGTTGGAGCCGCAGATATACAACGCTTATTTGAAACTGAAGACCCCAGGACCCTATGTGTGGGTCGGGCATAACCGTCCAGCTTTCGGGCTTTCCTCCTATTTCGACAGCCACGGTCTTCTACTGCGGACCCTTGCCATACAGGGTTTCGGCTATGACCGGGACTGGGGGGTTGGAATGTACAAAGACTTCTCATGGGGGGATATTTCGGCCAGTGCCACAACCGGCTCAGGGATGCCGGTTTTATTTAAAGGGGGCAATTACATGACTGCTGCCAGGGTCTCCTATGGTGTGCTTAGTCAGGATAATCTGAATCTGGGTTTTTCACTGGGTTACGGCAGGACACTCGATACGATGGGTTACGAGCTGAGGGATTCGGAGCCCCGGCAGATGACGCTTGCGGCAGTTGACTTCACTTTTCTGAGAAACAACCTTGAGCACCGTTTTGATTTTCTCGCAGGCAAGTGGCTCGGTGAGGATACGTACGCACTGTTTTACCGGTTCGGCGTAAATCTGGACCCGGAGGGACGGCTGAAAGTAGAGGCCCAACCAACATACTGGAGGTTCGGGGAGGAAAACAACTACCAACTTAGCTTCTGCGTTTCATTCCTGGCGACCTCAAATTTGACGATCCGGTTAGGTTATACTTATGATCATAACGCCAATGACAACAGGGTCGTTATGCAACTTTATTACTATCGGCCGGTATCATGGTTATCCAAATTGCCGGAGAAGTTAAAAGGCAAAACTTGATGTGCAGAAGATCGCATAGCGCATAGGGCATGGCGCATGGCGTCAAGGAAATAGAAAAATGCGGGTATTTAGGAAAAACCTTATTCATTTTGAATTCTGCAATCTGCAATCTGCAATTTGCATTGTGGTTTATCTGGCGCTTCTCCTCGTCCTGACTGGATACACAACAGCCTGGGGTGCGGTTGGCTGTGATCTGAATGACCCTGACCGCGACGTGGCAAGGCTCTTTCCGGAATCCACGGGGTATAAGACGATCTACGTTTCTGTCGTACAGAAGGGCGGAGAGCCTCTCCTGGCGAAGATCGAAACAAGACTGGGGGACAAGTTCCGTGGCATCTATGAGACGATCGACGTTCCTTATACAATCTACGAAATATTTGCCAGCAAGAAGAAGATTGGTTATATACACGGCGTTAATCAGAAAGGCCAGTTCGGCGGCATTCAGGTCTTTCTATCCCTCGACCTTGAAGGAAGGATCAAGGCCTTCTACATACAGAAAATGACCAGCAAGTATGCCGGGAAGTTGCGTGATGCGAATTTCGGGAAGCAGTTCCTTGATCTGACACTCAAGGATTTTCAGCTTTACGATGTTGTTTCAGGAAAGGCATCTGGGAAGGTCGATGCGATAAAAAATCCGGCCCCTGAGGCCGAGGCAGATTTCAGGGCCGCCCTCAGGGCCACGAAAAAGAACTTTATACTTATGGATGAATTTGTCTATTCGACACCATAGGCCCCTCACCCTCCCCTCTCCCCAGCGGGGAGAGGGGAGGGTGAGGGGGGGAGGTTTTCAACAATGATCACCAAATTTCAGGTCGCTTATAAGAATCTGCTGCGGAAAAGAATCCGTAGTCTTTTGACCCTGATCGGCATCGCCCTTTCAGCCTGGGTGCTGGTGAGCCTGCTGGGGTTCAACCATGGCTATGAAACCGCGCTTAATAAAGATATAGACAACATGGGTTTTCAGCTGATGATGATGGCCAAAGGCTGCCCGTATGAGGCGGCCACCATGATGCTGAAGGGAGGAACTGGGCTCAAGTATATGAAGGAGTCCGTTGTGAATGACGTCGCTAAAGAGCCTGAGGTAGAGAAGACTACGCCTATCCTGATGGCGGCCGTTTTCGATCCGAACAAGGGCGAAAGCGGGGGGGTAGCCGGGTACTTCGGGATAGAACCGAAGAGTTTCAGCCAAATGAAGACCTTTCTCAAATTCAAACAGGGAGGGTGGTTTACGGATGAAAACGCCTATGAGGCTGTGATGGGTTATGAGGCGGCTGAACTTGAACAGCGTGAAGTAGGTGACAAGACCCTCATTCCTGAGAAGAACATCGAGTTCAAGGTGGTCGGCATACTCGAGAGGACGGGAACGCAGGATGACGGGACGATCTTTATTCCCCTCAGGACTGCACAGAAGGTGTTCGGCAGACCCGATGAAATCACTACCCTAGGTATCAAAGTGAAAAAGGGTGTTGACAGTACCCGCCTTGAAAACAAGCTGTCTAAGCTCCCGGATGTCCAGATAGTGAGCCTGGCAGAGGTGAAACAGACCATCATGAAGCTTATTTCCACAGCCAAGGTCATGGTGCTCTCGATCGCCATCATAGCCATTTTGATCGCCATGGTCGGTGTCATCAATACGATCCTGATGTCGGTTCATGAACGGTTTCAGGAGATCGGCATTCTGAAGACGATAGGCGCAATGCCGTGGGACATTTTCAAACTGATCTGGATCGAGACCCTGATCCTCTGCACCATCGGAGGCGTCCTCGGAGTCGGCCTGGCGCTGATCCTCTCCAGGGTTACGGGAATGGTGATCCGTTATGTGCTGCCCTATGCCCCGATCGGCGGTCTGGTCCTCATAGACCTAAAGCTTGTCCTTATTACAATAGCAGTGGTCCTGTGCATTGGACTTCTCAGCGGACTCTATCCGGCCTGGAAGGCGGGGAGGATCAGGCCCTTGGAGGCAATCAGGAGCAACATCGGATGAGTGGGAATGTTATCTCGATAGAAGCAATAAACCTAACAAAGGTCTATTTTCGCGGAAGCGAGGAAATACCCGCAGTAAATGATGTTTCTCTGCAGATCAATAAAGGGGACTTTATCTCCATTATTGGTCCCTCAGGATCTGGCAAAACCACCCTGGTCAACCTTCTGGGCTGTCTTGACAACCCCACTTCCGGGGAGCTTAGCCTGGCAGGCCGATCGATCTTCAATAAGGGAAAGCGCCTTTCGGAACGGGACCTGACAAAGATCAGGAGGGAGACATTCGGATATATATTCCAGAACTTCTACCTCATCCCCACTCTGACCGTCATGGAGAACGTGATGCTGCCGCTCACATTCTACCGGAAGCCTGGCACGGAGAATGAGGCGGTCAAACTCTTGCAGCTCTTGGGGATGGAACATCGGAAAAAGCACCTCCCAGGCCAGATCTCGGGGGGTGAGATGCAGAGGGTGGCGATAGCCAGGGCCATGGTGAATATGCCCGAAATACTCCTGGCCGATGAGCCCACAGGAAACCTTGATACGAAAAGGTCAGTTGAGATTCTGAAGGTCCTGCAAGAGCTTAATAGAAATATAGGCCTGACAGTCATCATGGTTACACACAACCAGGAGTTGGCGCAATACGCACACCGGATGTTCGAGATGAGAGACGGCCAGATTTATCAGATAGGTAATAAGTGACACAGGCCCCCTCACCCTCGCCCTCTCCTGCCAGGGGAGAGGGGCAAATAATAAGTTCCCTCCCCATCGATGGGGGAGGGTTAGGGTGGGGGTGATCAGATGTCAATACTTTTTTGAGACGATTCATAAATCAGGGGGTGTGCAATGAAAAAGATGTATGTTGTGAACCTGGTCATTGCTGTTTGCTTCGCCTTCGCTGGATTGACGTTTACCCAGCAGACGAAGGAGGACATCTCTGTTCATAAGGCATGTAAATATTGCGGGATGGACAGAGGCACTTACAGCTTCTCCCGTATGTTGATCGAATATGATGATGGAGCTATCGCAGCCTTCTGCAGCATTCATTGTGCTGCCGTAGATCTGGCAAACAACATCGACAAGACGCCGAAAGCGATCCAAGTCGGTGATTTTAACGGAAAGCACCTCATCGATGCCGAGAAGGCCTTCTGGGTGGTTGGCGGCACCAAGCCCGGGGTGATGTCCATGAGGGGAAAGTGGGCCTTTGAAAAAAAGGATGATGCGGAGGGCTTCATGAAGGCAAACCAGGGGAAGGTCGTCTCCTTCGAAGAAGCGATGAAGATGGCCTATGAAGATATGCAAGAAGACACAAAAGCGATCAGGGAGAGAAGGAAGATGAAGCACATGAAGATGATGGAGCAGAAGCCTGGTGCTGGCGGCTGAGAGCGGGACACGAGGTCATATGACAAAGGGAATGACTTTTTTAATCATTTTTTTTCTTGTTGCCGTTTCATTTGCAGCAGAACCCACGGGCTCAACTCCCACGCAAAAGGATAAATGCCCTGTTTGCAGAATGTTCGTTTCGATGTTTCCCGACTGGAATGCCAGGATTGAGTTCAAAGACTCTACGTATGCAACTTTTGACGGAGCCAAGTGTATGTTTAAATATTACTTGGATATAAAAAAATATAATCCGCCAAAAACCAAAAAGGATATGACTATAATCTCCGTGAAGGACTACTATTCTAAAACGTCGATCGATGCGCTGCAGGCATTTTTTGTTATTTGGAGCGATGTTTATGGACCCATGGGTCATGAGCCCATTCCTTTTGAAAAAGAAGCGGATGCAAAGAAGTTCCTGAAAGAACATAAGGGCAAAAAAATCTGAGGTTCAAGGATATTACCACGAAGGTAATCCTGTCACTCGATAATCCTTGATATGAAATGTCACTGGGTGCTTTAGAGAAGAAGAATCGGCCTCTAAATCCTGTTGGCATGCTTTATCCCTCCCTGCGATGAGATTCTACCCTTAAATACTGATTCATTGGAAGATGGGCGAACTGAACAGCGCCAATGCAAGGAACCACATATTTAACTGACCACTGACTGCCCAAGATATTGAAAAATTCGAGACACGAAGAACAGACGTGGATACTATCAGCAATGGAATAAGGGGCCTTCCTTCCATTCATGTCGATGAAAAATTTAGGGTCAATAAAGTTGGCATGATTTGCCGAATGCCTAAGAAGGATTTTGTCAAAATCAAAAGGTTCCTTTGTTTGATAACGCTCAAACCATCTCTGATAAAAATCCTTCTCAAGGGGATGAGGCTTATCCCATATTCGAGGCTTCTTGCTTTGAAAGGATACAGATTGGGCTAATTCAGCCGTTTCCGAAAAAGTGGGCAATCGATCAGGTATAAAATCCGAATTCATGATGAGAATCGGGTTCCCCAGACCCGAAAGATTCAACGGTCGATTGCTGACAATCAGAAATTTCCCTGCCTTCTCAGAGCCCAAATACCAGGAGGTTCTCCTTTTGCAGAAACCTTCCCAGGCCGAAAGAGACACAAAACCGACATCCACTGTCATCCTCAGGACGCGGCAAGGAATCCGGATCTCGTCACTCAATAGGATTTTTCCCCCTTCAATATCCTCTCTCACTTTTTTTAAACCATGAAGGTCCGCCCAATAGCAAAATTTTTGGTATTCGGCCATTTGTATACCTTTAAAGGGGTAGTGAGGCTGCCGACCCTTTGAGCTGGCAGCCTCACGTTAACCCAATATCATACCCATTCAGGTTACCCTTTTAGTGTGAGCATCCTCCCTGATGAGCTCGACAGGAATTGTACATGGAAAGTTCTTGAAGCTTATTTTCAGTTAGCAAGGCAAGGTTCTCTTTTACGGTTGGAGCCCCAGCCCCATACACTTTTATTCCTAATGCATTTAATTTCGCCAATGCACCAGCACCTATGCCTCCAACAACCATTGCATCGACACTCCTCCCATCAAGAGCCATAATTGGATTACATGCACCGTGGACATGGTGTAAGTCTCTATTATTCACCGTTAGAACATCTTTCCCCTCGGTATCAACGATGATAAATGCCGGTGCAGAACCAAAATGGTCATAAACCTTGCTTTCAACCCCTTCATTACCCTGAACTGCAAAACCTACCTTCATGACGTCCTCCTTTCTCATTGATATGAGTCCCCATCCTTAGGGCCTTCCCGTTAATGATAGTGTTGGCCACCTTTCCCTTTCGGGCTTCTCACTTTTTGGCAATGTTTCGATTATAATTCTCCTTCCTTATTCTTTTTGTTGGGTTCCACGGCAACATCTGCCCTGTCCCCTGCCAAAACCCCTGACATAGCCCCTATCAACTTCTGCTCTGCGAATGTTTCCGCTTTGGCAGGAAGGACAACTCTCCGGTCTACCCGTTCCGTAAGTTAGCTCCCAGGAGTGTTGGCAATCATAACACTTAAATTTTCTCATGGTGGCCATTTCAAACTCACCTCCTTCAATCTTCAATGCTTTGCCTTTTACCAACGCCTCCGCCACTTTTTTGTGTGCAGAGTCGATAATCCTCCCGAAGGTTTGACGGGAAACGTTCATTTTTCCCGCTGCCTGCTCTTGGTATAAACTCTCAAGGTCAGCAAGCCTGATGGCCTCAAACTCGTCAACAGTTAAAATGACTTCTTCTAACATCGTGAGTGGGATACCTCTTGGTTTAAAGTAATTGCTTTCAGGCATGGAACCAACTCGCCTACAATTTCTCGGCCTTGCCATTCGAAACTCCTCCTCTCGAACTTAATTATAAGCATATGCTCATAATTTGTCAAGGGCCAAAATAAATCCAATAGGAATGTTGGATAAGGCCTTCGTCAAAGAGAAATTTTTGAAACCCAGCCATTTTCCCCTTGTTGACAATCTTCCATCAATCTTTTTAATATGAAGCATGCCCTTTCTTCTCTTAATACTTCTCATCTTCTTTTCCACTCCGTCCATCTGCCAATCGATCAATGAATCACCTTCTCAACTCTGGAGTGTAGGCGATCGACGGTGGACGGTTGAGGAAGAATATCTCTATGGCAAATGGGTCGAAACGAATATTACGGAAAATTTCTTCATCCGTTATAAGATCCCTGTTGATTGTGCAGATGTCCCTTATGCCATACGATGGATTTATGCACGGGTTGCCCACCTTCCTGCAGCTGCCACAACGAAGGATGATAAACTGATCGGCCATTGGTCTATCGAGTGGGGGCATCTGCCTACCCACGCCGAGTGGCACAAGGATCTCCGGTTTCGCACCGCGCTTCTCCACATGCTTTCGGAGACCACCACCAGAACCATTCCCTCTGACACTTATCCGATTCGAATCGCACCGGATTCGGTCACGCCCGGCACCGTTTTTTTTGTAACCGAATCCCATTCCGGAATCATCGGCCGTGTTGTTTTGGATGGAAGCCATGCCCATCCACTCCAGACCTGGGAGGCAACGCTTCCAGTAAAAACTCAGAAGATGAGTCAGAGGAATTTTCTGTCTCCAAGACCTGAGTCAACCAGCTATTCCGGTCTGGTAAAATTCCGTTGGCCAGTGAGCCAGAATGGGCAATGGAAATATCTTTCTGTTAAAGAACATCCTTTCTATTCTGAGGAACAGTATACCTCCGGTTTTTATGAAGGTTATGCTGACTTCGTGGAGGCAGTGGCCAAAAGGATCGACCCGACCGTTTATGACCCTTGGGAAAAGATGGAAAAAGTTCTGCAAACGATCACAGCCTTCCTGAAAGATAGAATCCTCATTGTGTTGGATGGTTACCAAAGGTGTCGCAAAGGCGGTTGTCGAGAAGGTTTGGCCCTATGGGAGATCCACAGCACACCAGGCCGTGACGGGATGATCGCCCTGTTGATGGATCACCTCCATCAGATCATCGAATCGAACCACCTCGATAAAGAAGCAGCGAAGGAAAAGATGGAGGCGATCCATATCCCCATCTCAAAGGATCGTTCTGTCACGTTCTATCACGTCTATCAGAACTATCTCTGGCTTTCCCCTCATCCTGAGGATTCCATTGAGGCCCGTTGGGGATTGAAGAAGTGTGACATGATCCTCTCTCAAATCCGAAGCGCGAAAAACTCCATTGCTTTCGTCGAGAGGACTTACCGGAAAAGGGACCCCAAATACGCAGATTTTTCCATACGGCAACAGCAGGAGATCCTCCGTAGACTTACCGAGGAATGGGAACGATCCCAATGTAAAGAGACGCCCCCACCGCTCAAGAAACAGAAGGGGAGATGGGGAGATAGGGAGATGGGGAGATGGGGCGATGGGGAGACGAGGAGCCTAAAAAGAAATGATGGGGAGAGGGGGGGGATGAGGCGATAGGGAGATACGCGGATCAAACTAAATTCGGAGTGCGGATTTCGGATTGCGGAATTCAAATCCCCCCCAACCCCCCTTTGCTAAAGGGAAGGTGTGAAAAAATCGAGCACATAGTTCAAACGGAAAGGACGGGTGGATTGGAGAAACTTTAGAGCGCAACCTTTGGAAATTGAACCACTGTGCCGTAAGCTCGCTTAACCACATATCTTTATTACCGTGGCGGGTGACCCTTAACCTCAACGAGCGCATTCTAAAGCTTTGAAGATCCACTCGTCCTTTCGGGACAAAGGTTGACGAAAGCAATTTTTTCACAGCTTCAGAGGGGCAAGGGGGATTAAAAAATTCTTGACGCCATGCGCTTTGCGCTATGCGAATTTTTTCATAGGAAATACTTGGCGATATCGATGTGGAATTTATTGGGGTCCAAGGTTTTGACGATGGTTCGTTTAAACTGACCCTCCCCATCCCTTTGTGTGAGGTCAACCATCTCCTTCTTCACATCCCTCTTCCCATCTCGTGCTACAATGATCACCTGTGGACGATCCAGCCATTTAGGATCAGGGTTCGCCTTATAGACGATCCCCATTTCATGGGTATTGAGAAGGACTAAGGATCCGACGGGAAAAATGCCAACCAGGCCAATGAAGATCTTCAGGAGAATGGGGTCGAAATGGACGTCCTTTTCTCTCATCAGGATCGCCAAGGCCTGCTCCGGCGTATAGGGGCCTTTCCTGTAATTTTTAGCGGTCGTCATGGCATCATAAGCATCCGCAATCTGAATGATCCGTCCGAAGAGGCTTACCTCCTTTTTCCGAAAGAGCTTGGGGTATCCAGTAAAGTCTTTCCTCAGGTGGTGGTCGAAGATGCCAATCACGATCCTCGGATTGATCTCACCCAACTCTTTCAGATTGAGGGAAATCTCCACTCCCAGGAGGGGATGTTGCTTCATCAGGCCCCATTCCCCATCATTGAAGGGACCAGGTTTATTTAAGATCTCTTTTGGAATTTTTGACTTTCCGATATCATGAAGCAGGCCGGCCAGCCCTAACTCTGTCAAGGCTTTTCTGGACAATCCCAGGCGCCTTCCTATGGTCAGGGAATAGATCGAGACATTGACAGAATGGTTGAACGTATACTCATCATAGTTTTTGATCGTCGTCATCCCGAGCAGGATCGATTCGTCCTCCATGACGAGATGGACTGCCTTCTGAGCCAATCGTTTCAACTTCCTCACATCCGCATGCTGCTTCCCTTTGATGTGGGTGATCATTTCATCGATTGTTCCGATCGTCTCAAAAAATACCTTTTTGGCAACCTCTCGATGATCCTCCTTCTTCTGAAGGGCCATGCCTTCTTCCTCTCCCTCAAAAACCTCCAGGGGGTTCACCTCGATGGAAGGGATGCTGAGGTTTGATAAATGTTCATTAAAAACCGAAGCGTTCTCCTCACGACCTTCTTCCAAACTCATCAAGGCGTAGATAAATTCCCTCAACGTCCTTTCGTCAACCGGTTCTTTGAAAATCACTTGTCCAATCAACCGCTTTTTCCATTGGGTCAGGAGATATTTGAAACTGGTGAATCCCTCCACGGAATAACGCAATCGTTGTTCGTTAAGGAAGAGGTCGTCCTTCACAATTTTGAGAGAGAGGCTCCCTTCCCTCCTTATCAGGCTGTTAATGGCCTGGAGGGATTCTTGGATGAACTGATGGAGAGCGACATTTTTAGAATCATAAATTTGAGAGATCTTCATCAATACATGAAGTTTGGTGACGAGATTATTTCCCAGTTTTGATAGATCAGACTCCATGGTCTCTGAAGGTTTTCTGATCGCCTCTCGGGGTTGGATCGCGGATTCTGTAATTTCCATCTTCTCTCCTTAATGGATGGATTGTTTGATATGATTTAATCTGCTTTTCACTTTTGAGGAATCCGATCTTTCACCAGTTTCCATCATTTTCAGCGTACTCGTTGCGCAGAGACGCATCTCATTCCATTTCGCCCTCTGGAGCCACTTTCTCTTTTGGGCGATCTTTTTCAATGTCGGTATCGCCTCTTTCGATCCTGTCTCGCACAGGGCTCTGAAGAAAGAGGCCTTCTCATTATAATCCCGTTTGTAAAAATCTTGGGAGAGGATGATTTCCAGCAGCGGATTGACTGCATCCCCCTTCGCCATTTTCGCAAAAAGGAGGGAAGCCTTCGCTCTGATCTCGGCCAAAGGATCCTTCAAAAATTTCTGGACGAGACTCCTTCCCTTATCTCCAAATTTGCTCAGCGCCTGGAGGGTCTCCTCCCTCACCTTTGGATCCTGATGGGCAACCAAGTTTCCCAAATACTTCACAGTAGAGGGGTGTCCAATCTTTCCAAGGACATAGAGGATATGGCAGACCAGGAAGGAGTTATGGTCAAATAAGAATTTGCTCAGAGGTTGGATATCCTGTTGCGAGAGTTCAGTGAGAAGGTCGCAGACCACTTTTCTCCACTTTCCGGACTCCAATGCGCCCAATAAAAGGCAGAGAGGGTCGATCGCCTGCTTCGTCAGGAGCCGGAGGTATTTGAGGATCGATTCCGATTCAACCTCCCCGTTGCCTTTCATGACTTCCCCCAAAAGTTGGATATGACGTGGACTGGAGGAAGTCCCGAGAATACGACGAATCGCAAAGATCTGTTGGTCCTTGAGCGCGATTGATTCAACCGCATCGTTGAGGTTCTTCAAAATCGTTACCGCCTTCCCCACCTCTTTCTGTTGGAGGAGGGATTCGATGGTCCGCTCGAAGTAAGAGATCATATTCTCATAAGCTTCGATGTCCTCACCCAAATGGAGCAGGATTTCGATGAGGTTATCGATCAAAACAAATACGTATTCTGGTTGTTGCTCCTGTTGAACCTCCCGGTTGATCTTCTCGAGCTCGACAGGATTAAGCTGGCAGGCCTGGACCAAGGATTGTCCTGGAGAGAGATCCATTACTTGCTTTAAACCCTCCATCCCAGGGGCATCACCCCCCCCTATCTCTCTCTGATCCCCCGATCCCTTGAACCCTTCCTCCGAAGAACCTCTATATTCCAAGCCTTTTAGCAGATCCTCCTCTGTTGCAGGAACGAAACTGGCTCCTTCTTCTAAAAATTCATCCACCGTCGTAAAGATGATGTAAGAGAAATCCTTCTCCCAGAGGAGGGTCACGAGATCATCCTCCAAGCGATTGATGGAATCACCCTTTCTCACCACATCGAGGAAAGCGACAACCTCCCGGAATCCCAATCCTTTGAGGAATCGGATTTCGCGAATCCCATCCTTAAAAAAGAGAAAGGCTAAACTCTCCTTCACATCCTGACTTTCATAGACCACCTTTCCCTGATAGTAGAGTCGATGTTCGTCGATCAGTAGGGAAAAGGAATCGAATTCATCGAAGTAGCGATCAAAATCCTTCTTCAGCCGATCCATAAATTTGGAGAGGATGGGATGGTTCGCCTCATAGAGTCGATAGCCCTTCACGGTTTGGAGGAAGGTCTGAATCAATGCCCTTGTGGACTTCACTCCTTCCTCGACCATTTTCTCTTCAAGTATGTCTGGCTTATCCACTAATTTATTCACCAGATCCTTTTTCCCATCTTTTTTCGGCGGCGCAATATTTCTTTTATCCATTTTAAAAGACGATTACCTCCGTGGGGTTAATTATGATTGTCCCCTTTTAAGAATCGAATCAATTCTGATTTGAGGACCTTCCAACCTTTTCCCGCCTTTGCCCCCTTGATTTTACCCATGGTAAGATACCTTAGGTATGTAGGCCTTGAGATTCGAAGGTAATGGCAGGCTTCCTGGGTTGTCAGGACAAAATCTTCCGTCTCTTTTATCATGTCTTTTCACCCCTTCTATCTGACTTTACACGAATTGACAGCATTTTCCATACCAAACTGCTAAGACTCTTTTAACTTATCAATATTCAAAAACAATTATTTATCTCACTTCCGCATACTCGAAAGTAAGAATGACAATTTTTGGCTTTCTGTTGTAAAACTTTCCTTATTTCCATGGCTTTTTCTGTTGTTCGACCAAAAAGAGAGCGGTTAAAATTCTTATGCGCCTGAGTGCATATTAATACAAACGCATTAAGTGAAGTACCCCGCAGCAGAGCTGCGGGGCATCTAATTCTCTAAAAAACTTTCCTCCCCCTTGTCGAAGATCCCGCTGAATTATGGCGGGGATGGGGGAGGATTAAGGTGGGGGTGATGATTAGATCATTTCCCCCTCACCCTAACCCTCTCCCCCCAGGGGAGAGGGTAGGCCATTCATCCCCCCAGCAGAGCTGGGGGGTATTCTGGCATATTTTGATAAAATGACATCACCCCCACCCTCACCCTCCCCCCTTGAGGGATGGGTGGGGGGTATAACGAATTATTGCGTTTGTATCAGATAACGAAGGGGTGAGCGCAGTTTTTCAAGAGGTGGCAATGCCCGTCCTTGAGATTTCTGAAAAAGTCCAGAAATCTCTGATTACATCGATTAGGGATCGATTACACAGATACGAAATGCATTGAAAAATCAGAAAATTCTGTGTATTCCTCTTTTTAAATCTGTACTACTAACCTTGAATTTCTTGAAATTTTGTTAAACAAATCTTGTCAGGATTTTCCCCCTCACCCTATCCCTCTCCCCCGCCTTCGGAGACTGTGTCATAATCAACGAGAAACTACTTTCGTTGCAAGACGGAACAGGCGGTCGGGTGACGAAGCTTTAGAGCGGAAACCTTTCATTGTTCAGCTTCGGGGCTCCAAACCCATGAAAAGAATCCAATTTTTAAGAAGGCTGATTACCCATACCTTTAAACGACCGCATTCTAAAGCTGAGGAGCCTGATCCCGCCACGGCGGGATTCCGCCGGGATCAACCCTCCCTCATGATTGCGACACAGTCTCTCGGGGGAGAGGGGAGGGTGAGGGGGTGATTTCATTGGTTCTTTTTGGTTGCGGCTACGCTGCGCTGTGTAATCAAGAGAGCGTTTAGTAGTTTTTGAGAGCTCTATCCTTGATGGTTTCGTAAAAAGTCCAAAATCCGTCACTCCGGCAAAAGCCGGAATCCAGAACCCATTGAAATAACTAGATTCCTGCTTTCGCAGGAATTACAAATTAGAGAAATATGGACTTTTTACGACTTCATCATCCTTATCAACTGGACATTGATTGGAGATTATGGTAAACCCCGTTAGAAAGGACGGGTCCTTAAATCCGCCCTCAAAAAAGAATGAACATTTTTTTCTACCTCCCCGCCATAAGTGGCGGGGCTTTCTAATGGGGTAAATATGCCAAAGAAAAAGGAGGCAAGATCGTCATCAATTCGGATGCCCATGGAGAAGAGGAATTGAAGGATACCCGTTTTGAAGTGAGAATCACCCGAAAAGGATGGCTTGAGCCTGGAGATATCCTCAACACAATGGATCTCAAGGAGATGAAGGACTTCTTAAGAGAGAGGAAACCCTCTTAAGCTCATCGTTCATCGTCCATAGTCCACAGTCCATAGTTTAATCGGGGGAGGTTATGAAAAAGCAATCGGATCCGAAAAGGATAAAGGAAATTATTAAAATCCTATCCAAGGAGATTCCGGACTCAAAAATCGCCCTCCGATTCTCCAATCCCCTCGAACTTCTGATCGCGACGATCCTCTCTGCACAATGCACCGATGTGAAGGTGAATCAGGTCACAGTGGATCTATTTAAAAAATATCATTCCGTAACGGATTATGCGAAGGCCAACTTGACAGAATTGGAGGAGGACATCCGACCAACAGGATTCTATCGAAATAAGGCCAAGTCGATCCAGAAGTGTTGCCACGAGCTGGTGGCTCGATTTGGAGGAGAGGTCCCTCGAACCTTGGAGGAATTGGTCACCCTCCCGGGTGTGGGAAGGAAGACCGCCAATGTCATTTTAGGAAATGCCTTCGAAATTCCTGGGATCACAGTAGACACCCATGTCCATAGAGTGAGTCAGAGGATCGGTCTGACGAAGAACGATGATCCGGTCAAGATTGAGTTTGACCTGATGGAGGTCGTCCCAAAGGAAGAGTGGACCCATTTCTCAAACCTTCTCATCTGGCATGGCCGAAGAACCTGTGTGGCAAGAAAACCTCTCTGTGAGACATGTCCCATCCGGAAGTTGTGCGACTATGGGTCCAATCTATTGAAGAAATCCCAATTTCAAAATTCAAATGTCAAATGAATGTCAAAGTTCAAACTAAGGTTAAGGTTTAGGCTAAGGTTTAGGCGCTTAGCGCATCAATATCGACAAAAAATTGTCGATATTTATTAACGGCCAATTGGTAGCCGCAGGCTTTAGCCTGCGCATGTGGCTCGGGATTAGAACGTACTCCGAAACGCAACCTGAAGGTTGCGGCTACCTGGAAAACAACTGCCCCGAAGGGGCCACCTCTTCCGGGCGAAGTCCCGGACGAGGCGTAGATTCTTACATGGTTAAGTCTGAGAATTTATCTCTAACATTTAGAAACTATCCCCCGAAAATCTCCCCTCCCCTCGCGGGAGGGGATTCACCCTGTTAGATAGAATGTTTGCTGAATAACAGGGCTGAATGGACAATCCTATCTAACAGGGTAAAGGAGAGGGGGGACCAAATTCTCTTGTTCACCCCCACCCTCACCCTCCCCGCCATAATTCAGCGGGATCTTCGACAAGGGGGAGGGGATTAAATTTGGAAAATTTCAAATATGTTTGGCTAGAATTTTATT
>Ga0315287_10001692_pt1 | contig 20620 bp, 18 predicted proteins | sample YL17G11_0_MG_FD_205037 | JGI IMG/M metagenome (GOLD analysis project Ga0315287, IMG submission 205037) | Sediment microbial communities from Yellowstone Lake, YNP, Wyoming, USA - YL17G11_0 | ecosystem: Environmental > Aquatic > Freshwater > Lake > Sediment | place: USA: Wyoming | collected...
CGGAATAATGCCCCAGCGAGCCGCCCAGCGGAACCGGCTCTACCACATGTACATGTGGAAGATCGCTGGCCAGTTGCCGAATCCGTTCACGCTCGCTTCGATAAAGGTGCACGTCCAGGAAATGATTCGGATGTAAACGGATCAGGAGTTGAGAAGGCGAAACCAGTTTATCAGAAGCAACCAGCCTGGCCAGAGCTTCCACGTTGCGGTAATTGGGAGCAAAACTCACAAAGCTTGCGGCATAGGCCAACAGCTTTCGATATGGGTCGAGGCCATGCAACTTGAAATATTCATCCCGGGGTAAATGCCATTCGTTCCGAAAATATCCATCGTAGGAAGGAATGCCTCCAATGTTTACCCTCTCCGGGGCCCAATCGGAGCCAAATACCAACTCATCCTTCTGCGTTTGTGACCAGCAGGATATCCAATCCACATGAGCGCCTGGAATGCTATAGCTACTCGGGTTGTCCCAACCCACCACGACTGCTGCCGTCGTAACGCCCCGCGCAGCAGCTTCACGCAAGAGATAACGATCAAGGCGCCAGCCAGGCGTGGAAGCAACAACAAGCGCAGGGGAATATTTCTCGAACAAATCGGTATACAAATTCGGCATGTAATGCGCCTGGATAGATACCAGCCAGCGACGTGCTTTCCGCGAACGGCGAAAAATCCATACGGCAAGACGTCCTAATGGCATCAACCACCGCCGGCGACGGCCTTCCTCCACAGCTACCTGACTGACATAGTTATCCATCGCCTCAGTATTGATCCTGTCGGAGCTGCCTACTCTTCTCAGAAAATTGAGCCACCACTGGCGCTCGGGGTCAACCGCAGAAAAATACCGGTTGCAATCCATGAGGCGCAGGCCCTCAAAAAACAGATTGGGATGATCAAACTTGGATGAAATTTTCTCCCGGATGGCATCGTCAGTGAGAATCACAACCTTATGGCCGGTAGCCAATAACGAAGAAACCACCTCGCTTTGAAGGAAATAGATGATCGCCAATCCATGATCGGCACTTATGAATATGGTCCTGGCTTCCATTTACCTTCCTTTTTCAGGGACAGGCCGTTTTAAGTTTGCGTTGTTTACATTAAGCAAGGATAACAAATAATCTCCTGTTTGTTTTCCTGCAGACCCATCAGTGAAGGTGATCTCCTGTTTGACGAAAGCGCGGCGTTTATCGTCATCCAGTTTTTCATCCTGCAGGTACATGTTTACTGTTTCAAACAGACTCGTCTCATCCAAAGCCACGCGTCCTGCGCCGGCTTCGCGGAATCGCTGGTGGGTCGGCCAGTTACCAATCTCCGAGAGCGCCAGCGAGAACTTGCGGTGGATATTCCAACCGCCGCCGGGCGCGTCGATGCAGGCGCTGACCACCGGCCGGCCATGAATGGCAGTCTCCACTACCATGGTCGAGTAGACGGTGACAAACACGTCCGAATAAGCCATCATAGATGATTTTTCATCCATGTCTTCGCCGGAGTAATAGCCAAGAGTCCCGCCCAGGGATTGCGGCGCGACCACATGCACGTGCGGCAATTCCTTTTCGAGTTGGATTATTTTCTGACGCTCGGCGACTATGTAAGGCCAATCGCGCATGAAATGGTTGGGATGAAGGCGCACCAACAATTGCGACGACGATGAGAACCTGTTGCCTGTAACCATGTGCGCCAGTGCTTCGATGTTTTGGATATTAGGCGAAAAGGTTTCGAAGCTGCAGGCGTATGAGATCAGCTTACGCTCCGGGTCAAGCTGATGGCGCTTGAAATAGTCCTCGCGCGAAATCTGCCATTCGCCGCGGATATAACCATCGTAAGTAGGAATCCCACTGATGTTCACATTCTCTGGTTGCCAGTCGGATCCAAGAACCAGCTCATCCTTCTGCTTTTCCGACCAACAGGTGACATGCTGCGTCGGTGCGCCGGGAATGGCATAGCTGGATGGGTTGTCCCAACCCACGATGGCAGCGGTGTTGGGGATGCCGCGAGCAGCCGCTTCGCGCATGAGATAACGGTCGATGCGCCAGCCGGGGGTGTTGGCGATGACCATGTCCGGATTATATCGGTCGAACAAATCGGTATATAGGTCTGGAGTAAATCGCTTCTGAATTTGGACGAGCCCCTTGCGCGCTACTGATGATCTTCGCAACACCTCGACCATTCCACGCATGGGCACGTACATCATCCTGCGGCGAGGCGAGCGTTGCTCTGTTTTTATTTGGCGGATGTAGGCATCCATGGCCTCGGTATTAATTTGCCTCGATCCGCCTGCCCGGCGTAGAAAATTCAGCCACCACTGCATGTCGTGATGTTCGTGCCGGTAATAATATTCAGCTTGCTTGATTTGCAACCCTTCAACGACCAAGCCCGGCCTTGCGAAGCGGGCTGAAATGCGGTCAACCAGGTCATCATCGGTCAACAGGACGACTTCCACGCCGGCATCGAGCAAGGTGGGAACCACATCGCTCTGTAAAAAATAGACGACAGAAAGGCCGTGGTCAGCTGTTATAAAGACACACTTGGAACTCATATCATCCTTTATCCCGGTCAAAGTACCAGCGGAAAATCTTCCCGTAGAGTTTCAATAAATTGAATTTTACCGGAGGAAGGTCGAGAATCAATCTCCTGCTTTTTGTGCCAGCCTTCCTGGTGGCAGGTACGCTAATACCACGTAGCGAATTGCTGATATTCATCACCAACGGTTCGACAAGCATCAGTCGCAGCAGACCGGCTCCGTTCATCCGGCTGTCAAGCTGCTTGACCTGGCCCATGGGGCGGTCCATGTCGAAAGGGAGGAATTGCGACAGTACATTCTTCCGCGCCACAAACTGCCAATGCGAGGCTCCCGCCATGGCTTGAACACCGCAATAGGTCAGGCGTATATCCTGGGTGGATTCGTACCGGTTGCGAATCTCTTTCTCGGGTTTGCCAAGACTCAAGTCAAACTCGAGGAAGGTTGCCCACGGAATAAAGTCGCCGTACTCAGCCTTAGTTTCAGGCGCCCCTTCAGCCCAGGCAATCGTGCTGGTGTACAGATCCGCATCTGTGCGGAAGGGGCGGCTGGTAACCATGCCCACCTTGGGGAAAGTTTCCAAGATTTGAACAGATTTGGAAAGCCAGCCTTGGTAAAATAGCACATCACTGTCGGCGTAGGCGATGATCTCCCCCGGCGCGCCAGCCAACATGACATTCCATGCACCGCCCTTGCCGAGATTTTTTTCAGACAAGATCAGGAACTGAATACGCCCAGCTTGTTTTTCATCTGCGAGGTATTGGAGCACTTCATCGCAACTTCCATTGTCGAAGACCAGTAGGTCAAAAGGCAGGTCGGCGGTCTCGCGCAGACTGTTAAGACATACTTTGAGCACATCCAGCATCTCGACATAAAAACCGTACAAAGTCGGGATGTAGTTCAACACCGCAACGGTGATTCGCTGTGGTTTTATAACCATCTTCGAAGATTTGGCGGGGTTCTGACCGATTCTCATTTTTCCAATCCAAGTTTAATGCGGATGTGGCGAATAACATAGGTGATGCGTGACGCCAGCCAGTAGTTGTTGAGCACCAGCAGAGGGAAGGTCTCCAGCCAGCGGATGAACCGTTCCCCGCTCCACCTGGGACGTTGCAACCGTCCATCGACCAGCTTATGATCTGCGTCGAGGAGCGTTAATCGGGTCACCTCCCGCCCACCCGCCAGACGGATGTTTTCGTATGTCTCCGGGAGCTTGTAATGCGGCTGCCCGCCGGGCAGGTGGCTGTAATCATGGCTTTGGTGGATAATCATTATTGAATCCGTCGCATCCACTGTCGCCCAGCCCTCCTTGCGCGCCTTGTAGATCATCCAGTTATCCCAACCCGCGCGACCAATGGCAAAATCAAGCATATCGACAAAGCAGTCTCGCGGAAAGATAAAGTAATCACTGCCCATCGGGCGGTGAAGTTCCCCTCTCTTACAGGTGTCGGCTTGGAGGCGAGTGACCCAATCGCCGGAAAAATCAAACGGGACAGTAACATCCAGATCCCAGCGCTGACCAACGATGAGGAAATTTCCCGCTTTGGCCATCACCAGTCGGGCAGCGTGGACCAGGTCAGGCATCAGCAGAATATCCGCATTAACATAAACCAGAATCGGTGCCGAGGACGCCTGCCTCGCCAAGGAGAAAATGGAGCTCACCAGTGGAGTCCCCTCCGGGTTGCGGGCGACATCCTTCAGATGTTTAACGCCAAATTCGAACGCCGCCTCCGCCAGCCCAGATTCATCACCCACGAGAAAGACCTCCGTGCCCGGTAAACGCGTCCACGATCCGATGGCATTGCGCTGAATAATGGCAATGTGCGGGTCCGTGAAAGGCTTGGGGGCAGAGAAGATGGTCAGGAGAGTCATACTGGAGATGATCCGCTCCTCTCATCGATTTCGCGCAAGGTTTTATGTCTGATGCTGGCGTTAATTTCAAATAGCTCTGATTTATTCCGCCATAGGTCCAACACGTCCAGCCAGGAGAAATCATCATGGTTATCAAAATGAGCGTAGATACGTCGGAGGAGCTCAAGGTCCTCTGGGGTGTCCACCGTCCAGCGTAGAGAGCCGAGGTCGGTCTCGTGATTGACCAGCAGGACATTGAATCTTCCCGCTGTTTCGTAGAGATAAGGCATCACGTGTTCGCGATCATGTTTTTCTTTTGCATGCTCCCAGGCATTGTCTAGTGCGAATGCAGAGCACACCTCCACGTCCAGCCCGATCGGGTAGGTGCGGTGGAATGGCGGCGGCAGGCGGTTGGCTGTGAAGTCAAAAGAACCCGGCGCGGGAGGCAGATTGAGGGACGTAGACCGACGGCTCAACACTTCATCCTGAGGCAGGGTCTCCCCGAAATATGCAAGCACTGTCCGGTCAATCACGGCCGGGTCGATTACCGGGCAGTCTGCAGTGATACGTACGATGATGTCCGCATTCTGCGAATGAGATCCTTGATAATAGCGATCGAGCACGTCCTGCACGCTGCCTCGATAAAAAGCGTATCCGCGCTCCTGGCACAACCTTACGACCGAATCATCGGATGGATCGTCTGTCGTTGCGACCATTACTCCGCTCAGAGTCGCCGCGCGGCGGGCGCGCTCAATCACCCGGACCAGCATAGGCTCACCGCCGATATCCAGCAGAACCTTGCCCGGCAGCCTGGATGAACCCATGCGGGCTTGGATGATGGCGATGGTGCAAAGGTGAGGCTTTTCCAAGCTAAACCCTTCCTTTATTTTCAGGCTTTTCCTGCAACACTCTCTTTTGTCTATATTCTCGAACGCTCAGAAAAAGTAAGATAACCATTGAAAGGAGTGTAATCGCCAAACCGAGGTAAAAAACGTTGAAATAGGCAGGGTCGGGATGGTTGCTGACGAGGTTCATTTGAGAAAAATCCAACTCAGTCGGGGCAAATAATAAGCCCATCATATCCAAAGACCATAAATCGGAATTTATATATAAATCGTGAACCATCCAAAAAAACAAACCCGTTATTCCCACGTAGAAGGGAAGGGCATGTCTACGTTCGTTGAGCCATTTTTGAAAATAATAAACAGCCACAATCAACAAGAATACGAAGGGAACGTCAATTATGCGCGCGCTAACACGCTCGCCACTGAATAGCGGGAAGGGTATTGCTTTCACAAGACTGAAATAATCTGAAAGTGAGATAACCACCATGCCCATCACGGGAAGGATAAAACCTGAAAACTCTCCTGATGTATCCAAGTTTATTATCCACTTCACAAGACCAAAGTAAAAGATGAATAACGCGCCAATAATACCGACAAATAGATTGAACTCCCAGTAGCCAAAACGGAAAAGTGGTCCTGGATCGTTGGCTGGGCTAACCAATTGAGCCATGGATTGAACCAGACTCATCACCGATGGATAACCAGCCGGAATGGCGGATGACGCCCACGAAAAGCGCTCCAATTCCATTACTGGAGGGAGAAGTCGAACAGCACTTAACAAACCAGCGAAAAGCATAGCGGCCACTAGCCAGCCGGTGCGCTTCCAATGAGCAGGAATCATCAGCGCCATGAAAATCAACAGCCATACAAATTGATGTTCCCCTCCGGCAAGCACTATGTAAAACATTAGAAATGCAGTTGCCGCAACCCAGCGCCAACCCTTTGCTCCCTGAGAAAAGCGTATCATCAACAAAAAAAATAGCGGAAAGAGAAAATGAGAAGCCCAGGTAAAATGCCCAACGGAATAATGAGCGAGAAGATAACCGTTGAAATTGAACAAGAAAAAGAAAAACCATATTGCCGCCAAAGATAAATTAAGGAGTTTCTTGATCCAAATCATACTAAAAGTGGCAATCGTGTAATAAAACAGAATATCAAAAAAAATAAAATGTCTCACTCTTATAAAAGCGAGTAGGAATATTTGCGGACTGGTAATCACATCGGGCAGGCTAAAGAATCGGTTTGTGCCGTGCAGAGCTGGGGTGTAGCTCATGTGCCAGGGGAAGACATGCAGACGAATGGCTTGTTGAAGAAACATTAAACGCGGAATGTTGATGTCACTCCAGTCTCCAAAGTTCAAACCGGGTTTCCCGTAATTCAAAAAGTTGATCCAAAAAATAATGCCAACTGAAAACATCAATCCGAACACAATAAAACCGAAAAGGCGAAAATCTTTTTCGATTTCCGGGTTAAAGAATGCATGCACTAATTTTTTTGATTTGACAGTTGCGTTGCTTATGTCAGATTTCATAATAATTCCTTGCGATTAGGTTACCGTCAGTTGGTAAGCCCTTATGAGTTCTTCAAAATTTCTCTTCCAATCCGCTTTCGTCTCGGCAGTCGCGCGGGCATTTCTGCTGATCTGGGCAAGACTCTCTCGTTGTTCAACTGCCTTCAGGATAATGCCGGTCAATGCATCGACATTCCCATCTGGGAAAATCCAGCCATTGACACCATCGGTCACCCATTCGCAGTTTGCAGGGATATCGGACACGGCACACGGCAACCCGCAGGCGAGCGCCTCCATCAGCGACACGGACGAACCATCCACGTGAGAGGCGGAGATGTACAGGTCTGCCAGGTGGTAAAACCGAGGCAGAGCGTCGTTGCTGATGAAACCGGGAAATGTAACCTGGTCCATCACGCCTCCGCCAATCAGGATGTCGCGGATTATCGCACCCTGCGAGCCGCTACCCAACAACATGAGCGAGACGTCTTCTCGCTGCGCCGCCACCTTGACAAACGCCCGGGCGACCACGTCCACGCCGTAGTTAAGTTCCCAGGAGCGGTTGCAAAAAACGGTAAATGAGTTATCAGTGTGCAGTGACCAATCCTTTGGGCTGAAGTGATTTAAGTCCACGCCCCAGGGGAAGACCACCGTCCGCTGTGGATTCATACCGTAAGCCACTGCCTTGTCGCGGGTCACCTCGGCGTCGCTGGTGAAAAAGGTCGAACGGCGCAGCGTATAGCGTGTGACCCATCCCCACCAACGGTTGCGCGTGTCATCCTTCATCAGGTCGAAGCCCCACGACATGGTCAGGATAGGACGGAAACCGGTCAGCACAGCGATGAAGGCGCAGGTCTGAATCGGTCCGGCGTGGATCAGGTCCGGCTGAATCTGCTTGATCACCTCACGCAGGCCACTCACATACTTTGGCACGTCACGCCAGCGAAAAATCTCCCGACCGCCTTCCCATAACACCTGCTCGATCTTTTCCGGCACGGGGCGGTCTTCCGTTTGCCGTGGTCCGCGTTTCAGGCGGACATAAAAGACCTGATGATCCGACTGCGACAGGGCCGACAGGAAACGATGGTCGTGCGGGGTGTAATCGAGAGAAAAATAAATAATTCTCATAAAAACATCGGACCACAAAGACACGAAGGGCTCAAAGGAAAACCAAGAATCGTTAGAACCTTTACAGTTGCTCGCGTACTTGATGGGATTGTGGTTTACAAGCTCAAGCTCCCAAATCCGTCCAGCGGAGTTCCTTGCCAAGCGGCATATCTACCATCGCCTTCGTGCCAATCACGTCTTGGATCTGATCGGGCTTGATCGCTCCCGGCGTGGCGGGACGGAGCACATCGATCATATCCCGGGTGAAGACATCACCCGCTTTGATGTCGCGGGCAGCACGCAGGCAGCGTCGTTGGACGATGGCGGTCTGCACCTCGTTGGCAGCGATGAACTTATCCGGCGAGCCCATCGCCCGTTCCAGTAGCCGAGTCTCCTCGACCATGCGCGCCCACTTGGCGGGGTCCATGGCAAACTTGTGGTCGGGGCCTTCGCGGTTGTTGCTGTCGGTGAAATGCCGCTCGATGACGCGCGCGCCGAGTGCTACCGCGGCCACCACTGGAGCCACCGCATGGGTGTGATCGGACAAGCCCAGAATCACGTCCGGGAACAGGGTGGCATAGGTCTTTAACACATTCAGGTGCAGGTGATCATAGTTGTCCGGGCTGGCGGTATAGTTGGTATTGCATTGCATTAGCACCAGTTGTTTATTGATTTTCAGAATCGCATGAACCGCCCTCTGCACCTCACCGATGGTCGAGGCGCCAGTGGCAATAAAGAACGGTTTGCCCTTCGCCGCCATGCGCTCGAGGGCCTCGATCCAATCGATCTCTCCGGAGCCGGCCTTGTACATCTCTACATACTGGTCGAGGAAATCGATCGCCTCGAAGTCGTAGGGTGATGAGAAGTAATCGATGCCGGCCTCCTGGCATTCCTCCGCCAGGGTCAGCGTCCACTCAAAAGGAATCGAAGCTGCCCGGTACACCTCCACTACCGACTTTTTCCACGTCGCCTGGTGTGAGACCTGCCCGCCGTTCATCGCCTTGAAGCCAAAATCCGAGACAATCTTAGGCGCGTCGAAATTCTGGAACTTGGCTGCGTCCGCCCCCGCTTCTTTTGCAAGGCGAATCAGCAGTTTCGCGCGTTCCAGATCACCGTCGTGGTTGGCGGCGATGTCGGCGATGAAATAGGACGGGTGATTGGGCCCGATAAGGCGGTTTCCGATCTTGATGTCCATGGGTTCCTCCAAATGAAATGGCGAAGGCTATTCTTTGCCAATCTGTCCCATATGGGTGTTCGTGAATGCGTCCGAATATTTCAGTCCATAACCCAGTGCGCGGTCCAGGCTGGAATGTCCGAGCAAAATAACGCCGATCAGCTGAAGCAACGGACTGCCCAGAAAAAAGCCGAGCAGATACAGGCCGATCGAAATTCCGTAATGATGCACGATGTTGTAAATCCATGCACCGAGGCGCGTATCACGGACATACCCGATCATGCTGATATCCGGCACGAAAAAAAGCAGCGGATAGACCCACCAAGGATAAGGCAGCTGTGAAAAGAGAAAAATGGAAAGCACAAAAAGGGCTAATCCCTCAAGTTTCAATAAAGTATTCATGTTTAGCCGCTAGACCTGTTGATAACTCCGCATTTTCTGTGGATAACCCTGTTTGTATTGTGTATAAAACCTGTCCAAACCGGTGGAAAAACCGGGTATTAGCTCACCCAAGGCAGTGGATAACTTGTGGACAGAAAGCCTAAGGTTGTGGGAACGCCGGGCCTTTAATGTGGATACATCTACCGAAACTGGCTGAATCAGACCATCGTCAAGACCAAACCTATGCGCAATAGACACGCCAAAGTCGTGCTTGTTGAGTGATTCTGAGCCGACCACGTGGTAAATTCCACACAATTCTTTTTCGAGTATTTTAACCAGGAGATCCGCCAGGTCACCAACAAAAAGCGGGCAAAAGTACACATCCGTAAATCCCTGGGCGGGTTTTCCTGCTGACAGGCTGTTGATGAAGAACTCCGGCAGACTGCGCGTCCCACTCAAACTCCAGCCAAAAAAATTGACCCTGACCACCACTGCGTCCGGATTGGCGGAAAGCACATTTCGTTCACCTTCAAGCTTGGTTTGGGCGTAGATGCCTTGCGGATTAGGTGCGTCCTCTTCGGTGTAAACGCCGTCCTTCGTGCCGTCGAAGACCGCATCCGTGGAAATGTGCAGCAAGCGGATTCCACGCCTCCCACAGGCATCCGCCAGTTCGCCGGGCAGTTCTGCATTGAGCAGGCGGGCAGTCTCAGGCTGCTCCTCACAGGCTTCGAGGTTGGCAAGCGCCGCCGTATGAATGACCGCGTCGGGTCTGACCGTGTCGAGGATGTGATGCTCGACCTCCGGGTCGAGGAGGTCCGCCTTGATGATCTCAAAGGGCGTATCCGCCAATTTGGAGCGGTCCACTCCCACGATGGTATGAGCCTCAACCTCCATCAGGGAAAGGTTGAGACCAAGTAAACCACTCGCACCAGTCACCAGGATTTTCATCTACCCTTCCAGCGTCCCGTTCTTGAATGCTTCTTCAAACGGCGCGATGTATTTCTTGATGCCCTCGACGTCCAGCCATTCGGCATTGGTGTCGCTGGTGTATGAGAAACCTTCAGGCAGGGACGTGCCTTTATCCTTCCATGAGTAGCCGAACCAGATGGCTTCGGCGGGCTGGACCACGTACATGTGCTCCAATTCGATGGTGTGGCGGGCTTCGTCTTCGGAGAGCAGGTCTTCGTGTAGTTTCTCGCCGGGACGGATGCCGATGATCTCAATTTGCACATTAGGTGCGATGGCCTTCGCCAGGTCGACTACCTTCGTGCTGGGGATTTTCGGCACGAAAACCTCCCCGCCCTCCATCTGTTCAATGCAATTGATGACGAAGTGCACGCCCTGTTCGAGCGAGAGCCAGAAGCGGGTCATGCGTTCATCGGTAATGGTGATCTTTCCGCTGTCGCGCAGCTTGAGAAATAACGGCACGATCGAGCCGCGCGAACCGACCACATTGCCGTAGCGGACGCACGAATAGCGCGTGGCGCTGCCGGCAGCGTAGGCGTTGGATTGGATGGCGAGTTTCTCCGCAACGAGTTTGGTCCCGCCGTAGAGGTTGGCCGGGCTGACGGCCTTATCGGTGCTGAGCACCAGTACTTTCTTTACGCCCGCATCGAGGGCGGCTTCCACCACATTGGCGGTGCCCATGATATTGGTCTTGATGGCTTCCATCGGGTTGTACTCACAGGCGGGAACCTGTTTCAGCGCGGCGGCATGGACAACAATGTCCACGCCGTGCAGGGCTCGCACCAGCCGTTCGCGGTCGCGCACATCGCCGATGAAATATCGCAGGGTCGGGTGGTCGAACCCACGCACTCGCATCTCGTGCTGTTTGAGTTCGTCGCGGCTGAAGATGATGATCTTCTTAGGCTGGTATTCCTTCAGCATGATCTCGGTGAATTTCTTGCCAAAAGATCCCGTGCCGCCTGTGACGAGGACGACTTTATCTTTCCAGTTCATAATGACTCCTGCTTCGTAATAGAAATAATCGGATACTGCCCATTCTCGCCGAAAAAGCGCGGAAACAACTCTTCCAGCCAGTAAATCAATCGCAAGATCAACCTGCCGCCGGCTTTTTCGCGGATATATGTCCGCGTGAACCTGGTGCTGACGCTGCGCCAGCTGTAAATTTCGATGGGTGTGACATCCTTCAATTGTTCGCGCAACCAGCCATCATTGGATTTGTGGACAAACGTCCCGGTCGGTTCCTCGGAGTTAACCGCAGCTTCCGGTTTTTTCCCATCTTCAGGCACAGACTCGCGGCCCATGGATTTCTTCCTGCTTGATCGCTTGAACAGGTTCGCCAGCCGGTCAGCGGCCTGCATCAGGGGCGGATTGCCCCAGCCGTTGACCACCACCGCCCGATGTCCGGGCTTCAGCACGCGCACGAGTTCCGCATACGCCTTCTTATGATCCTGCGCGGGCAGGTGGTGGATGGTGTGCATCGAGACCAGTCCATCGAAGGAATCCGGCTTGAAGGGCAGGTTGGCAATATCCATGACCACATACAAACCCCGGTGACCCAGTCTTTGCCGGGCTTCCCTGAGCGCGGTAATTGAGAGATCACCGCAGACACGATACATGTAATGCTCGGAATAAGTCAGGTATTCCATCCATTGTACCGGGCCTGAGCCGGCATCCAGAAACAGGTCACCCTCCGGGTCGAGATAGCGGTTGACGCGCAGGTGGCATTTGTGAATATACTCCTGCGCGACAGGACGCAGGTCCTCGTAACGGGCATTCTGGTACAGCCCATCGCCTACCTGCGACCAGCCAATCCGGTCATAAAACTCGCGCACCTGTTGCTTCGTGTTCTCAGCCATGGAAGTTTTCGCTATCGCCTTTTCTTTATTGCTTCGGCCAGATTCGTCATCAATTCCTGATCGCGTTCGTAATCAAAAAGCCGTTCATCCATGAATGCCTGCGGATAGGACCACGGCAGGTGTTTGCGGATATACTCGGGTTCGCTCATATAGCGAGGAACGATGTGCGCATGCAACACCGGGTCAGAGTTACCCATGATGGCATAGTTGACGCGAAAGGCGTCGGTCACTTCAAGCAAGGCATCACCAATCGTAGCCATGTCGCATAAGTATTCGGCTCGTTTTTCCCGAGTCAACGCATTCAGGCTCGGCTCAATCGGGTCCGGTAGAAGGATGCAATAGCCTGGAAGATATTGCAAAGCACACAAGACCGCCCAACCAGATGGCATTTGGCAGATGAGGGCTGGTTCCATCCCTGCACGGGAAGAGGCTACTTGCTTGTGGATGTTTGCCACTTCATCACTTCCAACTCAACTTTTCCCCAGTTATCTGCGCGGAGGTCTTGCCGAACTCTGTCCGGCCTTCATCCGAAAGCACACGACCCACCGGCCAGGTTTTGAGATCGTCCCAAAACGAGATCAGACGCCAGGGAAAGGGACGCGGATATTCAAAGAAGAAACAATAGGCATAACGCCATGCAAGGTCAACCTGTGCATCTGTCAGCTGATGTTTACCCACATCTGAAAGCACGCTGTTCAAAATATCGAAGTAGGCATCATAGCTTTTCGGGTCGTGTGTGAATCCCCGGTTGCGGTAATGCGTGTTGCCGCAGGCGATAACCGGAATGCCGTTCAGACTCATCTCCAAACCCGTGGTGGTGGTAAAAACGAGCCCGAGGCTGGTGAACTCCATCAGATCATAGGTGTTGACTTTTTCCAGAGGCCCGACGATGTGGATATTCTCCGGCAGGACCGGCACTGCTGCCTTGACCACATCCACCATGGAGGGGCCGTGCGTCAACCGTTCGCCGGGGTGCACGCGGATGACCAGCTGCGCGTCCTTTCGGCTGGCGAAGTACTGCACCGTGCGCGTGATCCACTCGGCCATGCTCTTACTGAACACGTTGCGTCCCAACGTAAGGCTGTCGCCCAGCACATTGGTCGCCAGCAGGACGACCGGGCGCACATTCAATCCCAGTTTGGCGCGGATCGACTCGCCGCCTTGCGCGGGGACATCCTGCCACAGGCGGGCGGCCTTGCCCTCGAGCCGCGCTCCCCTGCGGGCCGACTCGAACTGATGGATCCGTTCGCTCTGGGTCTCGGTCAACGGCCTGGAGCCAAGATCGCCCCACAGCTGGTCAGTGTTCTGGCGCATGATCTCGTCATTTTGAGCGATCCAGATCTGCTCGCGCTGATCGTTGAACTCGTAAGTGGTCACCGGGAGATTTAGATGCTTTGCCGCGCGGTAGACCGCGCCCAGTTCTAGGATGGTGCCGTTGGGGATAAGCGCAACGTCGGGGCGATGCTGTTTCAGGTAGACCAATGCCGATCGGGCAGCAGACAGGTTACGGCTGAGCCGGAGTTGGTATATCGCGGATGAAGTGTCCACATCCTCGACCTGGTCTGTGTACATCGTGTCGTACTCCGCCACGAGCCGGGAGTCATCCTGCAGCGATGGCGGAAGGTCATCACCTGCAACATCCAATAGGTTGACGACCTTGATCAGGCTTTCAGCGGGTTTGAGATGGTCGCGGGTGTAAAGCGCATGCCGGCGCAGGTCGAAAGGCGTGACCTCCTTGCGCCAGTCTCCATAGGGCAGATAAGCCAGCGTGATGCGATACCCAAGCCCCGCCAGGGTGACACCGATAATGGCCGCCTGTTCGATCCAGTAGTGCAGCGTGGCAAAGATGAAGATGTCCTTGCCCTTCGGCGCTTTCGCAGCAAAGGGACGTGCCTGTTTCACCGCGTCAGGCAGCGCCTCGGTGAGGCGGTGCAGGTTGTAGCGCCCAAGACCCTTGTGGCCGGCGGGGTTGAAAAGCCAGTACGCCTCCATGGCGAGTGGCGAGCCGGCAACGACGGTCTTGAGGGTGGATTTGGCAGGCATCAGAGAGCTTCTATTTTCCACTCGAGGCGCGGACGGGTAACGCCGGGGCGCGGTTCCGGCCAGTGCATACCTGGCGCGCCGGTGATGTCCACATTGAATTCAAGCGCCTGCTCCTCGGCAAAGTAGCGGCGGATGCGGTAGGAGCTGGCATTGACGTTGAGCGAGTAGCGCCCGCTGTTCAGGGTGTCAGGGGGGATGATGCAGCGGCTGATATAACGTCCAGGGTTGCGGTTGGTGAAACGCTCGAACATGAGCGGGTCGTCCGTGTCGAAAGTGGTAAAAACTGCTTCGCCGCGTGCCGTGTTGAGGTAGATGCCGACGCGCAGGCCGGTGACCGGTGAAGTAAGCTCATATTCGAATTCGACAACCGCCGGCTCGGTGGAGCGAACTGTTTCGACGACTGTTCCTTTCGGGCCACGAATCCTGAGCGCAACCGGACGGAACGGAGCCGCATCCAGCGGGATCTCGTCCGAACCCCAGGTGCGTTCCCCGTCGCTGGAGTGACCGGCGGAGAGGTAAAAATCCACCGCGGCGGCGGAGGGCGCTCGTTTGACCAGTTGTCCCTTCTCGATCACGATGGACTCCTGGGTCAGCCGCAATATGGCGGACATGTTATGGCTGACGAAGAGCACTGTGCGCCCCTGTTGGGCCACGTCGCTCATCTTGCCCAGGCACTTGCGCTGGAATTCCGCATCGCCCACCGCCAGCACCTCATCCACCACGAGAATCTCCGGTTCAAGGTGTGCCGCGACGGCGAACGCCAGCCGCAGGTACATGCCGGACGAATAGCGTTTGACGGGTGTGTCGATGAATTGGCCGATCTCGGAGAACTCAACGATCTCGTCGAATTTGCGGGCGATCTCGCTGCGTTTCATGCCGAGGATGGCCCCGTTCAGGAAGATATTCTCGCGCCCGGTCAGCTCAGGGTGGAAACCGGTGCCGACCTCCAGTAACGAACCGACGCGGCCGTTGATCCAGATCTCGCCTTCGGTCGGCTCGGTGATGCGCGACAGGATCTTGAGCAACGTGCTCTTGCCCGCGCCGTTGCGCCCGATGATGCCCAGCACCTGGCCCTTCTGGACATCGAAGGAGACATCGTTCAGTGCGTAAATAGTGTCCAGCGCATCCGGGGCGGGTGTCTGCACCCGGCGGATGGCGCGAATAGGCGCACCCATGGCATGCGTAATGTTTTCACTCAGCGTGCGGTAACCCTGCGGGGCAAGCCCGATGCGATAACGTTTACTGAGGTGTTCAACGCGGATAATAGCACTCATGGCTAGATCGTGTCCGCAAAGGTGCGTTCCATCCGGCGGAAATAAACCAGGCCGGAGGCCAGCAGGACGATGGCAACAATCGTTGAGACCAGCAGCCCCATCCCGATCGGGGACGGCGCACCCAGGAGCGCCCAGCGGAAACCGTTGACCACGCCCACCATCGGATTGATGGAATAAAGCATCTGCCACTGCTCAGGTATCATTGTTGATGAATAGACTACAGGCGAAATAAATTTGAACAACTCTGCCAGAAAGGGAAGAATGTAGCCCACGTCGCGGTATTGGACATAGAGCGCCGACAGCCACAATGCCACCCCCAGCGCAGTCACCAGAGCCAGAATGATGAAGAATGGCAGCCAAAGCCAGGCAGCATTGATGATGAAATGAAAACCGCCGGTAATTGAATAGTAGATCATCAACCCGATGAGCACGATGAAAGCCAGGCCAAAATCCACAATACCGCCCAGTACCGATGAGAGCGGCAGGATCAGGCGCGGGAAGTAGATCTTCGTCACCATGTTCTGGTGCCCGACCAGCGAGCGGCTGGCATCATTCAGGGCCTTGGTGAAAAGCGTGAACGGCAGCAGCGCAACATACGTAAAAATCGGATAGGGAATCCCGTTGTCTGTGGGCATTCCAGCCAGATACCCAAAAAAAATGCTGAAGACCACCATCTGCAGGAATGGCTGGAGGATTGCCCAAGTGACGCCCAGCACCGTCTGCTTGTAGCGTACCTTCAGGTCGCGCCAGATCATGAAGTAGATCAACTCACGATAGGTCCACAGGTCGCGCAGGTTCAGCGAAGCCCAGCCCTGCGTGGGTTTGATGTGAATAATTTTCGTTTCGTGCCTGGTGATTTCAGTGCTCATGAGCTACCGGATCTTATCCCTGTTCTGTTTGAACCACTCGATCGTGCGGCGCATGCCCTCCTCGAAGGGCACCTGCGCGCTCCAGCCGAAGGTCGCTTTGGCACGGCTGACGTCCAGGCCGCGGCGCGGTTGGCCGTTGGGTTTGGTCGTGTCCCAGACCAGCTTCCCCTGGAAACCTGTCATACGGCAGACCATTTCTGCCAGGTCCTTGATGGAGATCTCATAACCTGAGCCTAAGTTGACAGGGTCGGCGCCATTGTACTTCTCGGCAGCGGTGACGATACCGTTTGCAGCATCCTCGACGTACAGAAATTCTCGCGTCGGTGAACCATCTCCCCATACGACCATTTCTTTCTCACTTTTTTCCTGCGCTTCGGCTGCTTTGCGGATCAGCGCGGGAATGACGTGCGAGGAGGCTGGGTTGAAGTTGTCGCGCGGGCCGTACAGGTTGACCGGAAGGAGATAGATGGCATTGAAGCCGTATTGCTGGCGATAGGCCTGCGCCTGGACCAGCAGCATTTTCTTTGCCAGCCCGTACGGTGCATTGGTTTCTTCAGGGTAACCAAGCCACAGGTCATCTTCCTTGAACGGCACCGGCGTGAACTTGGGGTAGGCACACACCGTGCCAATGGCGACGAACTTGCCCACACCGCGCTGCCAGGCCTGGTGCATCAACTCCACGCCCATCATCAGGTTATCGTAGAAGAACTCGGCGGGGTGCTCGCGGTTCGCGCCGATCCCGCCCACGTGGGCGGCGAGATGGATGATCACCATTTTAGAGGCGTCGAATCCATTGGCGAGGGTCAGATCATACAATCTCCGGATGTCATCACGCTTCGTTAGATCATATTCCTCGATGGTAGGGATGTAGATATCCGTCGCGCCGCATTCCTTTAATTGGGCAATGACAAATGAGCCGAGGAAGCCTGCCCCGCCCGTTACGACTACTTTTTTATCCTTCCAGAAATTCTCTGTCATTCGGTCCTCTCCCAAATAATCATTGAACAATAAACTGAGCGTTCCGGTAACGCTCATCCTGCGGGTCGCGGATCATCCCCGTCCGCAGAGCGTGCACCAACTCGCGCACGCCGTCATCCACGGTCAACCCCGCGTTGAATCCCAACTCGCGCCCAATTTTCTCAAAGGACACCGTGATATCCCGCATGTCGCCGCCGAAGGTCAGGTCCTTATACTGGACCACCGTCTCGGGCATGCGCTTGATCACCAGCCCGACAATTTCATCCTTGGTGTAGTTTCCGGATTCGCTGCCGAGGTTAAAGATCTGCCCGCGCACCTTCTCCTCCGGTGCGGTCAATCCCAGCATCAGCCCGCGCACCGTGTCGCGCACATGGACGAACGAGCGCGAATATCCGCGCTGGTAAATGATCAGCTCGCGGCGGGTAAAGGCTTCCAGCACAAACTGGTTGACAATCAGATCGAAGCGCGTGCGCGGAGAAATACCGTACAGCGTCGCCAACCTGAAAACCACCGGCGCGCAGCCCGTCTGTCTCGCCAGATACTCCTCTGCTGCCACCTTCGTCTCGGCGTACAGCGACTGTGGATTCAAGGTCGATTCCTCATTGACAGGCTGGCCGTTCTCAGAGAGGCCGTAATTGCTGTAGGTGGATGCGAACACGAAGCGCTCCGCCCCCCAGCCTGCAGCCTGCTCGTAAACCTGTTTCGTCGCCTCGACGTTGTACCGCCAGGCCGCCTGTCTGCCGACCGCCTGGCATGCCGGGAATCCCACGATCGCTGCCAGGTGGACCAACGCCTGGGGTTTTTGCCAGTCCCGGGGCAGCGAATCTCGCACGGCGCGAGATTCGGTCACATCGGCTTTGACAAAATGAAAGTTGGGGTGCGCAAGATATCCCAGCAGCGATTCGCCTCCGAAGAGCAGCGAATCCAGCACGGTCACTCTGTACCCCTCACGCAGTAATTCACCGGTCAGCAGTGAGCCGATATAGCCCGCGCCGCCCGTGATCAACACATGGCATTCTTGTGCATTCGTCCCTGCCATCAGCTTCCCTTCAGTTGCAGGAGAACCTTCAGCCCCGCCACTTCAAGCGTGGGGGCGTCTGGATCGGCCGTTACGGTCATCCCCTGCTCAAGGCAGGTCAGCCGGCAGATATCCGCCACATCGCCTTCGCCCAAAACCCTGACATGGTCGAATCCAGCCTGGTGGATTTTCTCAACGTGCTCCTTCACACGCTTGCGAGTGTTGCGGTAAAGGAGGAATTGCTGCTCCACATAATCCACCGTCAGGCGCGCGCGCAGGGCAATGCCCTCCGGGGTGATGATGTAACGCAGCTTGCGGCGCTCGGCGCGTTTGACTTTCACATAGCCTTTGTCAATCAGGCGTTTGATGTGCCAGTTGACCGTGCCTACGGCCACTCCCAACTGGGAGGCCAGGGAAAGCTGGGTGACATCGGGATTACGCTCAATGTTCTCGAGCAAGGACAGTTCGCGGGAGGTTTCGGTTGAAGTTTCCATAATTCAAAATTCAGTGGCTGAATTATAACTCTGAAGGGGAGCGGGTCAAGAGAACAGATTTTCTTGAATTACGGGTAAACGCAATTTGTAGGCGCGGCCCGTGGCGTCAGCAGGGAGACGTTGACCCCGGGGACCCGCGCTTGCTGGTATTCGCACAGCAAGGGGATGGTGACCGCCCTCACCCACAGGTTGTTTTCCTCCCCCCAGTTTTCCCCTGTGTCCTGGTACTTGTACCATTGTGTATCGGCAACTATTAGAGAAAAACGATGGGCGCGAAGGTCGTCGTAGAACTTGCCCAAGTAAGGCCTGTTGTTCGCCATGACCATCTCGATTAGAAAATCCTTTTCGTATTCTTCAACCAGCGGGAAATGGTCAAAATCCCCAAAGGTAAGCAGTTGGCGTTGCGAGATGAATAAGACTTTCCCTCCATCCCAGGCTATTTGCTCTGCTTTTGATCGAATTTGCGTTAACGCTGCCTCTGCTACCGCAGAATTGAATTGTCCAATCGGCTTCACGGATTGGGTGCCAAACCAGAACGGCATAAGAACTGCAAATGCCGCCAGCTGCCAAGGGAAGGAAGCACCGTGCTCAGGAAATGAAGGCTCATTCGCCTGCCTGTCCCAAAACAACGTTCCCGCTAAAAGCAGCAATAGAATAATAAAAGCATCGAGATTATGAAGATCGCCTCCACCCCCAATTTTGACACTAACCGTCAGCCCGCCTGCAAAAAGGACCAGCAATTCTGTGCCTAGGCCGAACAGGCGAAGCGGGTGCAGTATTCCCGGTTGTTTCCATAATTTCCAGATGATGATCAGGATCAACGGGAGGGAGACAAAGACAATCGCAGGCAGTATTCCGAGCGGAAAAGTTTCATTGGGCCATAGACGGTACCACAACAGGGTCGAGGTCGTGCTCGAATAGAAGGCGCGCCAATCTGTCTGGTTACCGGAAAGATAAATATACGCCCACTGGCTTGCCAGCGCAGAGAGAATCCCGACCAGGAACCATATTATTGGCAGGGAAAAATAACGGAGCATTCGCTGTCCATGAACGGGCTTCGTCAGGAAGTACAGGGCTGCGACCAGCATCGCCGGGACAGGGAACCAGTTGATCCGACTTAATCCCGCCAGCAGGGATGCCGCGATCAATGCAATCCATGTCCTGCGCAAATCCTTTTCAGAGTAGCCGGCCAGGATGATGATCACAGGCAGGAGCAGGTGCAGGTAGATGGGTCCCTGGAGCAAGTAAATGAAAACCCAGAGCGCAAAAAACCAGCGCAGTAGTCTATCTTCGATCCTGAGCCAGCGCGAAAAGGCCATGCCCGTTGCAAAGGTCAAGCCCAGCCTCAATAAAGCCTGCCAGGCGCGATGCAACCACAATGGCAAACCAGGAATCAGGAAGGGGATGGCAAGCAATAAGTGAAGCAATGGGTGCAAAACGGCCCAAGGCGCTTTAATTCCATAAATTTGAGTGGAAAAGAACAGGGACGCATCATAGTAACGGCTGGTTTCCGCCCATCCGAGTGAGAAGGGGTCGGTGGATATGACAGGAAGGACGCTCGCCACGCGGGCAACGGATGCCTGAAGAATGAGGGCTGCTGCCAATGCACCTTCCCTGTCAAAACGCCCAGAGAGTAACTTAAAGCAGAACATCCCAACCAGCGAAAGCCACCAGACAATGAAGGCCCTGATCCAGGGTTTGTCCAATAAGGCTCCGTAGTATGGTTGCAACATCACGTAGGG
>Ga0315287_10001693_pt1 | contig 20610 bp, 18 predicted proteins | sample YL17G11_0_MG_FD_205037 | JGI IMG/M metagenome (GOLD analysis project Ga0315287, IMG submission 205037) | Sediment microbial communities from Yellowstone Lake, YNP, Wyoming, USA - YL17G11_0 | ecosystem: Environmental > Aquatic > Freshwater > Lake > Sediment | place: USA: Wyoming | collected...
CGGGCCGGGTTGACAGCCATTCGCGGGGTCGTCTAGGATGCGTGCAACGCTGCGGGGTGGAGCAGTCCGGTAGCTCGTTGGGCTCATAACCCAAAGGTCGCAGGTTCAAATCCTGCCCCCGCTACCAGCTTATTCATAAACGGCTCCGGGACGCGGTAGGTGATCTCAATCTCCCGTCGTTCCGGAGCCAGTTTCATATCTGCGACCCACGCCCGCATGAGCTGCTTACGCTCGGCCATCGTGCCGTGCTGGAACAGCCTCTCCACGTCGCGTCGGTAAGTCATTGCCTCATCGACGGTGATCTGCGGCGGCTTGCCAACGGGTGTCACCGCGCGCGTCAGTCGCTGTCGATCGGCGGACAGTTCCCGAAGCCTGGAGTTCGCCCAGGAGGCGTCCGCCAGGCCGTCCTCGATGGCCTTCCGGATGTTGACGATCTTGGCATCGACCTCCTCGACTTTGCCCTCCGCGACAGGCTCCCGCCGGGCGCTCGCCTGCCACAGCCGGGCAATCTCCTCGTTGACCCGGCGCGTGAAGCCACGGGGGTCCGAGCAGTGGCCGACCAGCCCCTTGAGGCCGGCGATGGCCTCGCGTTCGGCCAGGTCCACGGGCACGTAGACCCCGGTGCCGCAGCCCCGGCCCCGGCGGTACGGCAGGCTCCCACAGACGTAGTAGGTGCCGCCTACGACCTTCAGGCCCGTCATGTTGGCCCCGCAGCGACCGCACTTGAACAGACCCCCGGTCAGCAAGTAGGGCGAACTCCGGCTGCGCCCGCCGGGCTGGAAGAAGACCTGCCGGGTCCGTTGGCGACGCGCCTCGACGATGGCCTGCGCCTCCTCCGGGGAGATGATGGCCGGGTGGGCGTTCTCAACGATGACCCACTCACTGGACGGCCTGATGGCCCCGGTCTTCGTGTGGACGTTCCAGACGCCGTGCCCGCAGTACTTGAGCAGAACGTGGGGCTGCAGCAGGGCGTTCCAGGTCGAGCACCCCCAGTGAGCCTTGCGCCGGGCCGGCAGACGCGTCTCCTCGCAGAAGTCGCGCAGCTCATTGAGCGAGGCTCCCCTGGCGGCCATCTCGACCAGGCAGTGGCGAATCCACTCGTGGGTCAGGCGGCCGGCGACGACCGTATCGTCGAGGGCCCAGATGGACTTGATGATCGGCCGGCCACGTTTGTCGAGGCCGCGCTGAAGCTGCTCCATCCGGTAGCCCCACAGCGGCTGGCCACCGTTCGTGTAGCACCAATTGGTGCCCGGGTCGCGGGTCTGGGCGTTGGCCTGGCAGCCTTTGCGCGTGTGGAAGGCAATGTCCCGGCTGTATGCCTCGTTCTTGGCGTGAACAAACGCCTCCACGTAGACATCGGTCGCACTTCCGGTGTCCGTGCGAGGGTCAGTCGCCGAGATCACCTTGATGCCCACCTTGCGAAGATCGCGGATCAGGGTGCGCGCCAGCAGGCTGTCCCGGCTGAACCGGCTGAAGTCGTGTACGAGGATGGCGTTGATGCCGGCGTCGGCCTTGGCCTGGGCCAGCATGCGGTGGAACTCGACCCGCCGCTCTTCCTTTTGGAAGGCGCTAGCGACTTCGGAGAACTCACCCACAACCTCGATGCCATGCTGCTCGGCGTAGGCCCGAATCTGGCGTAGCTGCTCGGGGATGGAGTCCCCCCGCTCCCCCTGCATGTCGGTAGACACGCGGGCCCAGGCGAAGGCGCGAAGGGGCACGGCCTGGGGAGGGGCACACCCGACCCCGTCATCCCCTACCAGGTTTGCCAGCAGGCTCCGCGCTGCGCTCATCAAGCCCTTCCCCGTGGCCCGGGACCGTCCACTGGCCAGCTCACAAGGAGCCCATTCTCCCTCCCGGCCTCAAGCATGCATTCGGGAGGCAGAATCCCCGAATCCACTCGGCCCGGCCCCATCGCTACTCCAACCACTCCGACACCATCTCCGGCGCCGGGGGGTGGCACGTGCCGCAAGTGACGCAGCCGTCCACCGATCGCCAGAACCTGCCCTGTTTGCAGACGTGACATCCCGGTGGCTGCACGTGTCCGCCGTCGCCGTTTCCCCCAACACTCGACTCTGGTGGATCGGCCGGGAACTCAATCTCAGGCGCACTCCCTCGGGAGGTAGAATCGCTTGGCGAAGTTCCGTGGGAGGTAGGATTGCTGCCTTTGTCTTCAGTAGTTACGTCTCCGGGAAGATTCGAGGATTCTCCCTCCCACTTATAGGAGGGAGGCAGAAAACTAGGAATCGAATAGACGTAAGGGTCGCCCTTCACTCCCTTCCCTTCCCGCCGAACTCTCCCTCCCGCCACCAAACGGCGGAGGGCCCCCTGCTTGACCTTCTTGCGGCCCTCGATGGCCCCTAGCAGATCTTCCTCCCGGACCGGCTCCGCTCTTCCCTGAAGCTCTTCGACTAGGCCCGCACCGGAATGCGCCTCATCGACCTCCTCGCGCGTCCCCGCCGGTGACGTGAACCCCGTTTCGGGGTCGAGCGTCACGACGGTCTCCGGGAGGTCCTCGCCGTACCGCTGAATCGACTGGATCGTCCGGTAGCGGTCTGTCCTCTTGAGCAGTAAGGCCGTGTCAACCGTGGCGAACAGCGCCGTGGAGCCCAGGATCGCATCCCCTCCCCCGCGCTCGCCCTTGCCCATGTGATGTACCAGCAGGATGTGGGCGCCCGTCTCCCGAGCCAGGTTCAGATACGGCTCCAGGGCCAGAGACACCTGCGCGTAGTCGTTGGCGTCCTTCAGGCGAGTGGCCCGGATCAGGGTGTCCACGATGATGAGCGCCGGCCGCTGCTTCCGCGTCGCCGCCTCGAGCTGCGCGAGCCCGTCCTCGGGCATAGAAGCAACGAAAGTCAGGATCGAGTCCTCAGCCTTACCGCCCATGCGTTCGAAGTGGGCGCGTACCTGGGACTTCTTTTCCTCCAGCGCCAGATAGAAGACGGCCCCCTGCTTCGCCGTCCGCCCGAGATAGGTCGTTCCCCTGGCGACGCACATCGCCAGGGACCGGGCCTCCGTTGACTTGCCCGCCTTCGGCTTGCCCGCCAGCAGCGACAGCCCTCCGGCCGGCAGGAGCTGATCGACGAGCCAGTCTTCGACCTCATCAGGTTCCTCCAACAATGTCCCCAGGGGGACCAGCGCAAGGGAATCGGAACCCGTGGGCGCCGTCCCGCGCTCGCTGGCGCTGAAAGGCGGCGCCTGCCTGATAACCTCGGCAAGCTGGTCGTGGCCATTGCCCATGTCGAGCCAGTCCGAGACGTCCTCGCCGTGACTCGGCCGAAGCGGAGGCAGGCCGGGCAGGCGCGCGATCTTCACCCTCAGTCCCGCCTTGGCGCAGGCGCTTGCGACCTGGCGGGCATGGGCATCGCCAGGATGGTCGTTGTCAGGGAAGATCACGACCTCCTCGGCACCAACAGCCCGCAGCTGCTCGGCGTACCCCGGCCCCCACTTCCCCGCTCCACCGGGATTCGTGGTCGCGGGGAACCCGAGCGAAGAGAGCCGGGCCACGTCCTTTTCGCCCTCGGGCACGTGAACCACGCAACCGTCCTCCGGGGCATCGCGCAGCGCCGCAATCAGATCGGGAAGCCGGTAGATGACCCGGCGGACACCCTTCATGTCATTGATCCAGCCGCCTCCGCCGTCAGGACGCCGGCAATAGAACCCCTTGGGGTTGGTGCGCACTACCTGGAACAGGGGTGCGCCCTTCTCGTCGCGGTAGTCGTAGGTTTCAGCTACCTGGCGAGGCGCATCCGCATTTCCGTTGGTGAAAAGGTCGCGCGGCGCGAGGCCGAGGGCGGCGATGACGTCGGCCGCCTCGCACCCGGCATGACACTTCACCAGCACGCACCCGTTGTCGCCCGCAGCAACCGAGAGGCTCGGCTTCTGGTCTTCATGGGCGGGGCAGCGGGCATGCCAGTTCGATCCTGACGACTTCGGCTGGCAGCCTTTCTCGGTGAGGAGTTCGAGGACCCGCTTGAGCGGCGCGTTCATTCTGCGCTCCCCCGGGCCCGACTTGTCGTGGTAGCCCCCGCCCGCAGCCCATCCGGTGGCCAATGCCCACGCGCCTCGGCGACAAAGCTGAGGGCGACCAGGCGCGCGAGGATGGCTTCGGCAGCGCGCCAGGGGTCTTCGGCCTTCGACGGCGCAGCGCACCTGCGGCGGATCACCAGCCTCCTCGATCCCCTGTCGGCAGGGCTACGTGGAACGCGGCCTTCCGGGGCCACTCGGCTATCTCCGCCGCTGCGCAACGGCATCGTTGCTCTCGCCCTGGCTCAGGTAGAATGCGATGAGCCGCCGCTCGGCCTCAGGCCGAAGGCGCCGCCTTCCCCTCTCGGCGTGGCAGAGGTCCTGCGGTGCGATTCCCACCGCCTGGGCCGCACGCCACTGGCTCACGTTTGCTCGGAGCCTCAAGACCTTCAGATCGAAACCGTCCATCAACCCTCCAAGAACGCAAAAGGCCTGGCCGCTTCAGCGACCAAGCCAAGCTTAGCCCTAGGGATAGATTCAAAAAGGTGTTCTATTGAGCTCTATTCAGCACATTCTTCCGAACGTCTGGGGCCCCTACTCGCCGGAACCTTTTTCAATCCTCGCTCCGGCCTTTCGGTGGACGCCCACGCCGTGCAACTGGCATATCCTTGTTCGGATCGATAATCCACTCTTCATCCCCAAGATCGATAACCTTGATAGTCGCATCGCCTTTCCGCACGTGCCCGGGGGCCTTCGCCGGCTTTAGCCAGTTTTCCACTCCCCCCGGAAAGACCCCCCACCGATAGGCGAGCACTGCCAGGGTAAGCTCGCGCACGGTCCCCGGAGCCAGGCGTTTCACCTTCATCGCATTGGATAGGTAGTCCTCGAAGGACACTTCGCGCCGCCTTACCCTGGGCAGCGCATCGTACTCTTTCTTGGTGTCCTTAACGTCCTTGGTCGTAGCCTCGAATTCCAGCTTGAAGCACTCACGAAACCACCGAGGGAACCCGGGCACCTCGCCCGGTAGAGCCATTAACGCAGAGCCAATTACCCCAAGCGTTCGAACCGCAGCGTCCCACTCTCTTCGACCGACAGCGTTCTTCGCCCGGGCTCGGTGGCGGCCAATAGCATCGATGATCTGTGGGAGGAACAGCGCCGCTAAATCCCCTCTGACGTGTGAGACGAGTTCGTCAACATCCCCAGTCTCAAGGAGCCATTTCTGGTAGTGGCCAAGCCAACCCTCGATGCTCCCGTCTTGCCATGCCTTTGCCGCCTCACCCAGATACGAGCCGCACATCTCCTCCCGGAGCACCCGGTCCTTCTCATGCCGGACCACTCTTTCGACCTCGGGATGCCAGTACGGGGTCAGGCCTGGGGGTCGGTTCTTCCTGAGGGAGGAGCCACCGATAGGCTTCCGTTGGCGCTTCTTCTTGACATCGGTCATTGTCATTCCTTCCATCGGGCCCGCGGGCGTGACTGCCAACACGGGACGCTATTTCCATCCTACGCTCGATGTCGATTCGTGACACGCTCACGCTCGGCGTGAATCAACAGCGCACCTGTCGTCCTCTCCCCTGGCGGCACGCCGTTCCTAGGTCCGCCCGCGCCCCAGTCAGGGGGTACTCCGCAGGTGAGTGACCCAGATCATGGATCTTCGACTCCGCCGTCGTCTGGGCACGCGCGCAGGCACCCGTTCTGGGGTTGGCGGAGAGTTCCGCCCTGTCAAACCGCGTCGGCCAGGGCAGATTCCACATGGAATCCGTCCCCGCCCAGGAGCACACTAGGCGCGCCTCGGATTCGCCCGGGGCATCCCACCGGAGGCCGCTAATGCGGAGAGCTAGAGCGTTCTTCTTCGCCTGCGCGGGGCTGCTCTGTCTCGCGCTCGGCACTGCGGTACAGGCTGCTGCCGCCACCGTGGCCTTTGTCTCCGATACGTCATGGGAGGCCTTCGACTTCGACCCCCTGTCGGGCGGTACGTCCCTCGGTCAGGCGCAATACGTCTGCCTGAATGTGGGCTGCCCTTCGAGTTGCCCAGCAGGCGCGACTTCCTACGGCTATGCCTGCGGGTACTGGGGAGCCGATCTCAGCGCAATCCCCGGGGCACACTGGGTCTGGAAGCCCGGCATTGATGCAACCACGGTCCCCGCTGACCTCGCACTCGTCTGCCTCGCGAAGACCCTCACGCTTAATGGCGTCGTGACTTCGGCAACTATCTCCGTGGCAGCCGACGACTACGCGGAGGTTCATATCAACGGCGAGTTCGTTGGTAGCGTGGGGAGCGTCACGGATTATGGCCTGGCCGCAGGCGCACAGGGAGCACTTGCGACCTTCGATGCCGCGCCCTATCTAGTATGTGGAAGCAACCAGCTTGTCGTGTGCGCTCAAAACGGCCCGAGCAGTTACACGGGTCTCCCCTGCAATCCCTGCAACTATGCACAGAATCCGGCAGGTGTCGTCTTCGGCGGTGCCGTAGAACTGGACCAAAGCACCGGGCTCGGGGACGTCACTTGGGGGCACCTGAAAGTCCTGTATCGCTAGAGGAGACCGTTCATGCAAAAGATCAAGGTGTTCTTCTACGTCAGCCTCGGGATTCTCGCGCTGGCGGTGGCGTTCCAACTCGGAGCGCAGTCGGCGCAGGGGCAGAGTGCCACGAAGCTCGTGGACATCGAATGGCGCGTCGCAGATGGCAGAGCCTACGCTGTCGATTCCCAAGGGGGCGTATACTCGGGTCCGGGCTATTGCGGACCGTTGGTCAGGGTCGCGACGCTGCCCGGCAACTCCCCTCCTGTGGGGATCCTCGGAGGCGATGTCGGCGGATCCATGGACTTCTTTTGCGAGAATGGGGACGCCTACACGATCGGCGGTTCATTCCCCAACATCAGCTTTAGCTACTGTATCAACGTGTTCGGAAACCCCGTGCCGACCATCCCGACCACCTGGGGCCGGATCAAGGCCGAGAGGCGATGACTTCGGCGTCAGCAGCCCCAGCAAGAACTGCCGACACCTGCGCTGCGTCATACCGGTCCGGATGGCTAACGCCGTACGCTTGACGCCCCTCCCCGGATGGGCCGGGGGGGCCGCAGGGGGTCCGGCTATGCGCAAGGCTAGGGCGTTTCTCGTCGTTTGCTTGGGGATTCTCGCGTTGGCGGTGGCGTTCCACCTCGGGGCACAGAGCGCCCAGGGGCAGGGAACCGGCACAATCGTCGGGGTTACGGCCATCGGCGCAAACGGCATCCCCTTCGCCATTACATCCAATGGGGACTGCTATGTTGCGTGGAACTTCTCTTATCCCAGCTTCCCCTACACCTTTGTGTACGCGGGCAATGTGTTCGGCGGCGGGCCGGTCCAGACCACCCCGAGCACGCTTGGGCAGATAAAGGGCAAGTACCGCTAGCTCCGGCGCGGTGTCACCAGCGCCGACAGGCAACGTCGGCCAGGCGACAGGCGCGACGCTATACTTAATGCCCCTCCCCGGATGGGCAGGGAAGGGCCGCAGGGGGTCAGACTATGCGCAAGGCTAGGGCGTCTATGCTCTCTTCCCTTGCGATTCTCGCGCTCGGATGCACGCTCGTGCCGGGTGTGGCGGTAGCGGTGCGTGGGCCGGTGCGGGTCAGGATTGAGGAGGTCCGCAACTGGACCGCCGACCCTTTGCTTTCAGAGGTACAGATTGATTCGTTGTTCAGAGACTTGCTTACGAGAAGGGCGTTCACACGCTACCATCCCACCAACAAGAGCTTCCCTTTGCCTTCAGGGAGCAGAACGTCTGTGTATCCGAACCCTTTCTGTGCGTCGGATGACTGCGACAGTGCAGACGTTGAGATTATCGTAAGACTAGACTTGGAGCAGGCGTCCTACGGCCCGACGAAGTGGACGGGGCTACTCTGGGGTTTCGAATTGCGCTGTATGGTCCAGTACCGCGCAACGATTCAGTGGCCGTTTGAGGGCGTCCCCACCATGGTTCTCGCCTACGGTGGGTATGCTCCTGACGAGAAGAAGGAACCCCGTTCTGCTTCCTTGTTCGTGGCGCATAAGCGCGCGCTGTGGGAGTTAGGCTATTCGCTTGCCGAAGCGGCCGACAAGCGGCTTCGACTGGGGTTGGAGCATCGAAACCTGCCCGCAGATGAGAAGCGGGACAGCGGTGTGGCCGACAGCTGGCTACTTCCAGATTGAGTGGCTGCATTGAGGGTGCACGACCAGCCACGCCCACCTTGGTCGTGCGCGAGCCCTCGGCAATCAATGCGTGCCGACCAGGCGTACCACCTGGGGCCGGATCAAGGCCGAGAGGCGGTAGCGACTTGCAGACGGGCCGCACATCTCCACGAGGAGGCCGCTGATGAGAACTCTTGCCCTTGTGCTGCTGATCCTCGCTTGCCTTTCGCCCACCTTTGCTGTAGCTGAAATGCCCCCGCACTTCATCCTCTCCTGGGGCTCGTTCGGGACGGCTCCGGGTCAGTTCAGGAACCCCGAAGGAGTGGCTCTCGGTCCGGATGGAGACGTGTACGTCGTCGATCAAGGGAATTGTCGCGTTCAGAAGTTCACTCCTTCCGGATCATTTGTGCTTGCGTGGGGGTCAAACGGCTTCGGAGAGGGACAATTTCGCTATCCACTTGACATAGCGGTAGATCGTTCAGGATTCGTCTACGTACTGGACACCGACAATGCCCGCATCCAGAAGTTTGACAGTGAGGGCACGTTCATAAGGCAATGGGGGAGCATGGGCACCGGCGATGGGCAATTCGGCACTGGCGCAGGCGCGATAGAAGTCAGCAGCGCCGGAATTGTCTATGTTGCTGATGAGGGAATGGGCCGCATCCAGTCCTTCACGACAAACGGGACATTCCTTACAAAGTGGGCTTCGATAAATCCTACGGGACTCGCGATTGGTGCAGATGGGACTGTCTACGTCTCACAGGGCGCCGGCAATCCTCCGATCCTAAAGTATGACGCTAGCGGTACCTTCTTGTCACAGTGGGGCGTCATTGGCTCTGCTCCTGACCAAGTCAATGGCCCTTTGGGCCTGGGGATTGACGGAAGCGGGAACATTTACGTCGCCGACCATCTGAACAATCGAATCCAGAAGTTCACCGACACTGGCATTTGGCTTACAGGATGGGGCAGCATCGGCTCTGGCTTCGGTGAATTCATGGCGCCCGGGGATGTCGCAATCGGGTCGGATTACTCGGTCTACGTCGTGGACGTGGAGAATGCCCGTATTCAGAAGTTCGGCGACCAACCTGTACCAGCGACCGTGACCACCTGGGGCCGGATCAAGGCCGAGAGGCGGTAGGGCGAGCCGGCAGGCATCGCCCGCTGGCAGGGCGTCAGCCAGGTAAGGGTGTCACGGGCCGTGCGCCTTCTCGAAGCTGGGCAGTGATCCACCGTAACCGGACTGGGAGTGGCCTCATGAGCGCCTTTGCCCCCGGCCGGATTTCAGTGTTCCTGAACAAGGGACACCCGAGCATCCCGGCGCCACGCTCCCCTTCTATGACCCACGTCATCACGCCCGCCCAATTCGGGGCGTAACATCCCAAGCGCCTCGCTGTATGCGAGCTGCGTGGCGGTGCACTGTGGACGCGCCTGTTCGCCCAGGTTGCCGCTGGAATCGGTCGCAGTGCGGAAATGCAGGTCAGCCTCGCAGAATTACCGGATTGTCGGTCTCAGGACAATCGCCAAGATAAAGCGGCATAGGAGGTAAACGCCATGAGACTTGCTACGGGTGTGGCGCTACTGGTGGTTGTCGCAGTAGCCACAGTCGCTCAGCCGCCCGTGCCCGCAGTGGCGGGCGCTGGATGGGTGCCCATTTTCAGGGATGACTTCGACGGTCCGACTCTTGACTTGAACAGCTGGGCGGTCGAACAGATGAGTGGTGCCCTGTTCATCTCGAACGGCCTGCTCCAGTTCCGGTCCCAACCGACGGGCTTGCCTACCATCGTCTCCAACGCCGGAATAGTCCCGACCGTCGGGGATTTCCGAGTCCGCATGGGATTCCAGTACGGGCGCACGTCGTGCTTCGGGACCCGGATCGGGATGGAAGCCCGCGGCATTGGATGGCCGGTGTGCGGCAACAGCCCGCCCGACGCCGCTGCCTATGGCTTCCACCGTGATTGCGCCCGCGGCACCTCCGGTTTTGCCTATCCCGTGACCACAAGCGACTCCGGTCCATGCGGAGTTGACCGAATGCCCGTTCGAATCGAGGGGGATGCCACTTCCTACCATGTGGGGGAGCTGACCGTTACCTCGGAAAGCATCACGCTCACAGTGGACGGGCTCGACGTTCAGTCGGTCCCTCAGCCACTTCCAAGACCGAATGTCGTCTATTTTGGCTGGGGTACTCCGTGCTGCCAATACACAGAGTTCGACGTGGACTTCGTCGAGGTTCAGGTCCGCGACCAGCCGGTTTCCAATCTCCGGACGCCACAAGTCCCACTCAACGGCGCCGAGTTGCAGAACTACCTCAATGGCGTCGGCGAATCCATCGACGTTTACACCCAGCAACTGGCAGCGCAGGTCTGTTCGACGGCCGTGTCGGAGAACTCCTCGTTCTCGCTGATGATTGAGCTGGCCGGCTACGCCGATCAGAACACGATAGGCGTCTACGACGCCTTCCAGCCCACGCCCACGCTGTATGAGGTGTTCCCCGGCCAGGCTGGTCCTGGGTGGGTCGGCCTCGTGTACTTCCTCGCCTCGGGGGACCTCGTCGTGAACCTGTTTGACGACACGGGGACGCTGCGGATGCATACGGTGCACCCGGGCGTGAACACCAGCAAAGTGGGGTTCTACATCCGAGGGCCGGGCGGCACCTACTACTCCGAGGACGGCCGCAACGGGGGCAACCCGCAGGCCGTCATGTATGAAGGCACGGGCCGGAACTGGGGCGACCTGTGGCTTTGCTGGGAGGACTTGCCGTACGCCGGCGGCTCAGATCGCGACTTCAACGACGCGATCCTGATGCTCCAATCGCTCCAGCCGGTGCCAACCGTTCCTCTGACCTGGGGAGCGGTAAAGGCCCGCTACCGCTGATACGACACGCATCGTGATGAATGGCGACCACCTTCATGCGCGGAGGTGGTCGCCTCCAAGGCGGAGTCGTCGTCGAAGGGGGACACACATGCATCCAGCCAAGCGGTTCTTCTACGTCAGCCTGGGCATCCTGGCGCTTGCAGCAGCGTTTCACCTTGGGGCGCGGAGCGTTGTGGCGCAGTCCTGCCAACTCGACGTAGCGGAGGTAGGCTCCGATGGCACGGCTTCCGGTGTCATCGGCCGGACCTTCTACTACACCACCTGGGAAGGAGAGTCTTTTGCGCTTCCGGCCCCCATCCCTGGAACAGCGCGCGTGATAGCAATCCAGCAGGGTGGGGGAAGCGGACTTCAGCCCATGGTCGTCTTGGAGGACGGAGAGGTGCTCCGATGGCCCGGTGAGGGGGATTGGGTCCACCAGGGCAATCTCTGCCCGCCCCCCGTGCAGACCACCCCGAGCACCTGGGGCCGGATCAAGGCCGAGAGGCGGTAACTCGCGGTCTGCAAGCTGCTTTGGAGAAGGAGGCAGGTTATGAACTCCAAGCCCGCGGGGCAGAACTACTCTTCGAACCTCGGTCCGCTCTTTGCCAGAATCGCGGCACTCCCACTGGCAGCAATGTCTCTTGTTTACATGGTTGCCCAGGCGGACGGAGACGGCCCTGTGCTCGCCTCATACGTTTCGTTCGCAGTAGGCTCCATCCCTCGTTCCGTCGTGGCCGCAGACCTCGATGGTGACGGGAGGCCAGACCTCGTGTCAGCAAACTGGGTTTCCAACACCGTTTCAGTGCTTCTCTTGAGCCGAAATGGGACAGCCGCAGCCAGGAGTGACTACAGCACCGGCGTTAACCCCACTGCGCTTGCAGTCGCTGACTTCAATGGTGATTATGCACCTGACCTTGTAGCGGCGAACTGGCTCTCAAACACGGTCACCGTTCTCTTGGGCAATGGCGGGGGTACCTTCCGGACCGGACGTGACTACGGGACCGGAACTAATCCCCACGGCGTCGTGGTCGCCGACTTCGACGGTGACGGCAACCCCGACATTGCGACGGCCAATTTCGGCTGCGACAGCGTCTCCGTACTCTTCGGGAATAGCGACGGGACTCTCCGAGGCAGGACGGACTATGCGGTGGGCGATGGGCCATCCTCCATCGCATCCGCGGACCTGAACGGGGACGGCAGGCCTGATCTCGTGACGGCAAATGCCAACTCCGGCACTGTGTCCGCGCTCTTAGGCAGCGGCGGCGGTACGTTCGCCGCCGCGACCGACTCCCCCACCGGAGGCGCTAACGATGTCACGATTGCCGACGTCAACAGCGACCAGAGGCCCGATCTTGTAACGGCCGGTGGCGGAGTTTGGGTGCTACTTGGCAACGGCGACGGGACCTTCGGGGCTGCGACTAGGTTCAGTGCTGGAATCGAGCCCTATTCCGTTGCGCCTGGGGACTTCAACGCGGATGGCAGAATCGATCTGGTGACAGCGGACCATTACGCCGGGGCCCTGTCGGTTCTCTTCGGCAATGGAGATGGTAGCTTCGGTCCTGAAAGGAACTACGAAAGACCTGGCAACCCATACGACATCGCAGTAGCCGACTTAGACGGCGACGGGAACCTAGACGTTGCCACTGTGGGGGGAACCTTCACAGTACATTATGGCGACGGTGATGGCACCTTCCGAGTGAAGAGCGACTATTCTGTATATCCGAGTGACCCACGCGCTGTGAGGATCGCTGACCTGAACACCGACGGCAACTCGGACCTAGTGACCGTGAATCCGAACTCCGGCATGGTCTCGGTGCTTCTCGGGCACGGCGACGGGACCTTCGCAAGCCACGCAGACTTCTGGACAGGGGGTACCGCAGCGCTTGCGGTCGCCGACCTCAATGGCGATAGAAAGTCAGACGTGGTGACCTGCGGTTCTAGTACCGTCTCTGTCCTTCTAGGCAGCGGCGATGGCACGCTCGCCGTGAGGACCGACTATGGCGCGGGGGCCACCGCGTCATCCGTCGTGATTGCGGATTTCAATGGCGATGGCAGCCCCGACCTCGTGACGGCAAGCCTGGGCTGCGTCTCAGTCCTTCTTGGTCGCGGGGACGGCACCTTCGGAACCAAGACCGATTACGATACGTGGGGGAACCCCATCTCCATTGCGTCTGCAGATCTCAATGGCGATGGCCGTTGGGATCTCGCGACGGCGAGCGGGAGGGACAGCACCGTCTCGGTGCTCCTCGGTCATGGCGATGGCAGTTTCGCGTGGCCGAGTACCTACCGCGTGGGGGGCTCCCCAAGTGGTGTTGGGATTGCAGACATAGACAAAGATGGCAGACTTGATCTTGTCACAACGGATTTCTCCGGGGCCATTTCTGTTCTGCACGGGAATGGCGACGGCAGCTTCCGGGCATCCGAAAGCTACGCCGCGGAGGCAGGCTCCTACCCTGCGATCGCTGACCTCGACGGGGACGGCTCGCCGGATCTCGCAACGATTAGGGGCGGCACGGTCGCGGTGAATCTTGGGAGGCCCGACGGGACCTTCAGGGATGCCAGTGCTTACGGCACAGACGCATACGCTACGTTCGCTGCGATCGGGGACCTGAACAATGATGGCAGGCCGGATGTCGCAACAGCGAACAACTATACAAGTACAGTCTCAGTGCTCATCAACACTGGCACTCCACCTCCTGTGTCCGCAGATCCTCAGGCGTTTCCTCCCCTGTCGCACTTCGTCTTGGATCTCCCTAGACCTAGTCCATTTCACGATGACGTAGCCCTTGGGTTCTCCGTGCCCCAAGCGGCGGCCGTATCGCTATCGATCTTCGACCTGCGCGGTCGGCTCGTGCAACGCGTGGTCGATAGCACTCTCCCGCCAGGGCGTTATGTGCGTACGTGGCGCGGCGATGACAGAAACGGCAACCCCGTCCGGGGTGGTGTCTACTTCGTACGCATGATTGCGCCGGGAGCGGACGTTAGAAGGAAGGTAGTGGTGGCTAGATGAGATTGAATCGCCCTTCCTCCGACCCGGACCACCTGGGGCCGGATCAAGGCCGAGAGGCGGTGACGCCCCCGCCTGGATCGTAGGAGCTGACTATGAGGCCTCTCAGCATAAGACGCATCGGCAGCATCGCAATCCTCAGACCTGGCGGACCCCTTGTTGGCGACCAAGTAGCCGAGGAACTTCAGAATCGAATCCAGGAGTTGCAGAACGAAGGCAATCGCTACCTCATCGTGAACCTTGAGGCAGTGGAGTTCATCAATAGTGCTTGTCTCGGGGTGTTGGTCGCGGTCTGCGCGGAATACCGACGCCGAGGTGCAAGTGTTGGGGTCTGCCACCCAACCAAGAAGGTCAGAGCGCAGAAGGACTCTGGATGCAGTTGCTGGCGAAGCATGCAGTGGTACGACAGCGAGGACGAGGCGATTGCCAGCATGACGGCTGCCCGTGGAGACAGCGCACCGGGCTAACCGCATTACGCCTCGGGCAAGGATTCCTGCCAGGGTCGGCTCCCTGGTCGTCGTTCACATGGGACCGGGGCAAGGCCGAGAGGCGGTGAGCTGCGGGCCGACCTGGGCCGTTGGAAGGGCAGCGGTCAGAGCCGGACGACGTAAGTGCATAAGCTGCTTCGGGCTCATACTGCTGGCAAAGAGTCTCTCCCCGAAGCCTCCCGTCCGCTTCAGTTAATATGATTGCACGCATACTCGCTGACCGCGGTTGAGATACGCGTCCGGGGTTTCGTTGCCGCATCGCTTCCGTAAGCGTCTCATGCGAATTTCATCCTGGACCGGCGACCACCCCGAGATGTAGCGTTCTTGTCGCCTTGACGTCCCCACCAAGCACGTGGGAGTCCGACTGCGAAGGGCCGCTCCCCCTCCTGGAAGCCCGCCCCGCACGACATCGGACCCCGCGCAACATCGGGCTCCCCGCCCGGAGGAGGCGACCATGAATCTCAGCCAAAGGTTCTCCGGCTTGATCTTGCCCATGCTCGTAATCGGAGCCCTTGCTGCTCCGCACGCTGACGCGCAGGAGAATCTGCTTGTGAATCCGAGTTTCGAGAACGGGTGGACCGGGTGGCAGGTGACCGGCTCAGTCTCCGTCGTGGAGGGCGGCCACTCTGGGCAGTGGTGTGCCAGAGTCATCGCGGGATCGATCCCGGATCCAGAGAATCCAATCCCTCCATGCGCGGGCTCATACGACGGCACGCTCAGCCAGTCAGTGCCAGTAACGCCGGGCGCAAGGTACACCCTGCAGTTCTGGGCGGCCGGGTACGGCAAAATCTATGTTGAGGTTCTAATCAATGATGTGCCGACCTCCTGGCTGACCGCTGGGGGCGCTTGGGCCCATTACAGCATGACTGCCCTCGCGCCGGACAATGCGACAACCGTAGGAGTGCGCTTCTGGTGTGACTGGCCTTCCAGCGAGTGCGGCCTGACGACGGAGCTGTTCGTGGACGATGTTTCTCTGACAGCGCGCCCGGTGGTTCCGTGCTGCCGGGAGATAGGTTATCTTAACTGGAGTTGTGTTCTCATGGATTCAGCAGCCTGTCTCGGCAGCGTCATCCAAGATTGTGCTGACTGCAAACTAGGCTCATGTTACTACAGCGATTACTACGGCTCTCACTGTGAGGATGATGTTCCAAAGTTCGAGTGCGTCGCTGCCGGTGGTATCTGGTCTGTGGGATCGTGCAATCGCCAAAGATGCACGCTGACGACTGAAGCTCACCCTGAGTTGTCCACTGACAGCACGACAGCGTGGGAGATTTCCTACCATCTTCCACAGATACCCAACTGCTGTCACGTCACGAGTTCTGAAATGTGCTTCTTCATTCGGCCGTGCCCCCTCTTCGACCCTGACCCGCCCCGAACGCAGTGTTTGGGGACCTATGCGAGAATGTGCTTTGAGATCGATGACTCTGGTGGCTCCCTAGTGCTCATAGGGAGACAGGACACTCAATACGTGTTCTTCACCCCCGGCGTGATGTGGTCGTGCAGCGCGTGCCTAGATGGTGAGCCTGATGGTTTCTGCCCGGGCTACAGAGGCGAATTCTGGCCGCCCGGCGCGCCCGTCCCAACACATCCCATGACCTGGGGCAGGGTGAAGGCTCTATACCGCTGATATGGAGTGATCGGCTGTCAACAGCGATCACCCTCGTTCGCGGGGGTGGTCGTTGTGCATGGAGGTCGCAGCGGGAGACGACGGCCGGAGGTTTCAGCCACCGCAGGCTTGATGTCTCTCCGCAACGACGGCTTCCTTGGGGGTACGAGGAGCCCCATGCCCCACCTCTCCCCCCAGACTCTGACCGAAGCCGAGCAGACACGCCTGCGGCGGGCAACGGCCGCTCACCCTCGGGACCACCTCATCTTCTCGTTGGCCTTGGGCACCGGCCTGCGCCTGGCGGAAATCGTCGGACTAGACGTCGGCGATGTCTTCTTCCCCGACGGCGCTCCACGGGGACGGGTCCGCCTCCGCAGAGAGATTGCCAAGCGGCACCAGGCCGGGGACGTGTTCCTGCCGGATGCGCTGGTGCCAAAGGTGCGGCGGTTCTGGGCCTACAAGGCCGCCTGCGGCGAGACGCTCCCGCCGGAGGCGCCGCTGTTCTGCGCCCAGTCCGGCCGCCGGCTCTCCAAGCGCCGCGTGCAGGTGCTCTTCCGCGCCTGGCAGGTCATCGCCGGGTTCGACCGCTTGTACCCCTTCCACGCGCTGCGGCACACGGCGGTGACGAACGTCTACCGCGCTTCGCGAGACTTGTTCCTGGCACAGAGATTCGCAAGGCACGCGAGCCCGTTGACGACCGTCGTGTACACGCATGTGTCCGACGAAGAGCTGTTCCTGCGGGTGCGGGGACTGGCGTGCTGAGCGGGAGGGCACCTGCATAGACGAAGGGCTCCAGGATCGGATCCCAGGGCCCCCGTCCGCGAAGGGCTAGTGGAGTCTTGGACACAGGAGCATCAGCATGCTGTTGCTCCGATAGTCCCTCGTCGTGGCGCAGTTCCCTGCCCCCGCCCTCAGTCGATGCCCGGCTATCGGACGATGACGATCGTTCTCGTGAACTCCTCTGCTCCTAGCAAGACGCGGCAGAAGTAGACGCCCGGCGTCACCCGAATGCCGCCGTCATCCTTGGCATCCCACCATTGCGAGTGCACCCCGGCTTCGAGTTGTGAGTCGATGAGAGTGCGGATGCGCCTCCCGGCAACATTGTAAACCGCCGCGCGAATGTGAACGGCCGTCGGCAGCTCGAATGAGAGCCTCGTGCCCGCTCGCGTGGGGTTGGGAGACGCAGGCAGCACCGCGAGCTTCTGCGGCAAGCGCGGTTCGGCACCCACTGGAGCGCAAGCATCCCCCACTCCGTCCCCGTCTGTGTCTAGCTGGTCAGGATTGGAGATAGTGGGGCAATTGTCATAAGCGTCGGGGATACTGTCGGCGTCGCTGTCCGTCGCCCAGCAGTCGGCATCAGTGAAGTTGACTGAGCGACAGTAGTCGAGCATCGCCCTGCCGAGGGGGCCGCTAATGAGCGGAACTTCAGCGGATGTGAGAAGGCGCCAACGCGCTCCCCCGGGGGAATAAGGTAACCGCACATCCCACGAGTAGGCTCCGCTAAGCGGAATGCGGTCACTAACCGTGTCGAAACGCGGGTCCCAAGGCGACACGCTGCCAAGTCGCTGCCCGTCAGTCGCGAAGAGATCAAGATGCACCGGGTCAGGCGCCGGCGCGGCAAACTGTGGGAAACCCCAGACAATCTCCACGCTGGCGCTAACGGCCACGGAGTCCTGAAACTGCACGTGAATGACACACTGTCGCTCCAGGGGGGCGCTCGATGACTCAGTTGCCGCCAAGCCCACCGAGGGCGCGTACCTGCAGGCACTGGTATTCGCAATTACTTCCTCGACGCGCCTGTTGCCCATCTCCCCATACCCGTTCGCCACATTCCAATATCCGGGGTCTGATGGACACTTTGCGCGCATGATGTTGGCGTTGACTAGATCAGCGCCCAGGCGCCAGAGGCTATCGCCGCAGAACTCCACGCATGGGGAGAAGGCGCAACCAGGGTATCGCGCCACCGCCGCATTGCAGCCTGCTTCATTGATCCAGATATTCGATGGCGGTTCCCGATACTGAACGTTGTTTATCCGCCCATTGTCCATCCGGTTCTGACAAGACGTCCCGTCGCAGCCTTCAGGATTGTACTCGTCGGCCAGAAGGAATCCTGCGTGTCCAAGTTCGTGGAGTGCTTCTGCGCCTCCATCACCCTGCGGATCCGTCCCGAACCGGGCAATCGTCTGCCCGCGCGGCGAGTGCCCCCCCCCGCCGGCGGTGCGGATGAGAGCCACTTGCATCCCGAACCGGTTCATGGCCCGCCAGAGTGGGTCTAAGCCGAGGCCGCTATGTGCGTCAACGAGTCGTCGGCACCGCCACCAAGTCACCCGGTCCTTCGCTGTCTGGGAAATGGGCATGCCGGCGAAGGTGCCGGCGATAACTCCGATGTCCGTACCAAGCGGGTCTCCCAGGTAACCCTCACCCATCGTGTCATCCGCACCTATGATGATGTCGAAGTTGCGACCGGGATCGGCCGCCGCACCTGCTACCCACTCAAACCACTGACAGAATGTCGATATCGTCGGACACGAGGCCGTGCAATCCGGGAACGGCCCATCTGGCGGTTCAATCCATTCGCAGGCAGTGTCCCCACAATTAGTGGCACCGTTGCAGTTGTCGTCCTTCGCGTTTCCACAGATTTCCGGGGCACCGGGGAAGACGCGCGGATCAGTGTCGTCGCAGTCCGAGCCACAAGGCGGTCCGACCGAGAGATCGCCGTCTGTATCCACCCGACAATCCGGATCGTCGCAGTCCACAAGTCCGTCGCCATCGTTGTCCGCCCCATCTGTGCAGCTCATTTCTCCATGCTGGCAGTGCATTGCCTCGACCGCATCAATGTCGGCCCCCATCACCGTGGGATCATAGTCCGGAATACCTAGCGACTCATTCGGCGGAAGATCGGTAACGCGAACGAAGCTCGCGGAACCTAGTCCGCTTGGTGCTAGGTCGAACTCGGTGATGTCGCCTGGCGACTCCCCGAGCGGTGACCAATGCGCCCCATCGATACTCGCCTCCACGCGGTAGTTCTCATCTATCGCGGGAGGGCCGCTGTGACCCAGCTCCACGACCCGGAGGTCAGCGCCGGGCACATCGGCGATTCCCTGCGGAAATCGGAGCGTTACCGAGCCCCCGTACCCAAGCGGGGTTCCTCTCCCATCCCTCCGGCCGGCAGACTGCCACGCATCCGTGAGGCTTGTCCCCGTCCCCCGGCGGAACTCCGTGATCTCGTTCTGCCCCGAGCAGAGTGCCTCAAAGACAATGTCTTCAAATCTCGATTCCGCGTAGACTTCCATCCCCGGGCTAGAGATATGGGGTAGGAAGAAGCCACCCGCACGCGCGTCATCCATGATTCCATACCAACCGTACTGTTCGTCATAGGGATTGCAGTTGGTGAAGGGCAGCCAGCTGCTGCTGTACCACGTGCCCTGCCACAAGCAGCGGTACTCAATCACCCCGGGGTCAGTCGCGGTCGCCGACCGCGGCATGAAGGTCATTTCTAGACGGATTGACTGTCCGGCAGCATAGTGGATGCCGAATGTGCTCGTGAACGAGAAGAACGGCAACACGCCGCCATAGGCCATAATCTCGCCGTCCGGGATGCGGAGGCCGAATTGCCCCGCCATCTCTTGTGCGTACCATGGGCTGAGGCACAGCCCTGTTTCACTGCCGTTAGGTGTATTGCCGCTTAGAATCACAGTCACTGCGCACCGGAATGCATCCCGGCGGTGGAAGACCATTGGCGACTGTCCGTCGTCAGATGAAAACGTCCAGCTGTGGAGGTTTGCCCAGCCGTAGCAATCCTCCATCTCCTCGTGGATCCTTAGCTGCGTCGGGTAGGAGCCATCCAGCCACAGGGTAGACTGGGGACAATCATGCCAGACGTAAGTCCACCATCGAACAGCATTAGGCAAAGGGGTTGTCCAGCCCACTTCAGGGGCCAGGAGGAGCGCGAGTCCGGCGAGGCACGAGGCCACGCAACCGCGGCGAGCGGTCGAGCGCGCGAATTGAAGTGGCAACACCTGTGCAATCATGAGAGTTCTCTCCACGGTCCATTGGCGGGCCCTCCGACTGCAGGCCCAAATCTGGTCAGCAGGCCTCGCGGTCCCGCCACAGCGGCTAGGCGCATCGGGAGCGCAACTGGCAATCGAGGCAGAGGACGAGCTTCGCCATCGAATCTTACGCCTACTCCAACAGCCGAGATATGCACCATCTCATACTCCGCGCACTCCTCCGCGTCGTCCGTCGCTTAGGAAGGCAGCCGCAGGCCTAGTTGCGGGCCTGCTCCGGCTCTCCCGCAGAGTTGTTCTACGTGAATGAACGTCGTCCTTTGTACGTAAGACGCACGTTCGACTGCTCGAACTGGGGGCAGATCCACGGCAGCCGGGCGGCTCCCGGACCGCCGAGGGGCAGAAAAGCGGCAGATTAGCGGCAGGAAAACGGGGCTTAAATCGACCTCCGCTGCCCCTTCGCAGGTGCATGAATCTCTCGCAACGATTGATGCTACAGGGGGTTGCGGGCGATGTGCGGGGTGCTCGAAAAACGGCATG
>Ga0315287_10001695_pt1 | contig 20604 bp, 18 predicted proteins | sample YL17G11_0_MG_FD_205037 | JGI IMG/M metagenome (GOLD analysis project Ga0315287, IMG submission 205037) | Sediment microbial communities from Yellowstone Lake, YNP, Wyoming, USA - YL17G11_0 | ecosystem: Environmental > Aquatic > Freshwater > Lake > Sediment | place: USA: Wyoming | collected...
CTCCATGACCACTTTCGAACATCCATGCCCCCCTCCGTGGGCATGATAACATAACCACAACATCTTGTATGCCTCAATCCGCCCTCCCCAAAGTTGGCGGAGAGCCGTTTTTTTTAGCTCCAGGTTCTCGGCCGTGATCTCTGCAATCACGTCCTTCAGCCGGGACGTCTCCCGCTCGATCCGCTCCCGCTCCAGGTTCCGCTTCTTCGGCTTCTCCTCGAAGACCTGGCCGGCCGATGCCATCAGCCGCTTCTTCCAATTGTAGAACATCGTCGGGTTGATCCCCTCCCGACGACATACCTCCGATACCTCCACCCCAGGCTGAAGGCACGTCAGCACAATCCGCAGTTTCTCGTTGGCGGTCCACTTCCGCCGCGTCCGCTCGCTCTTCTCCCTCATCGCTCCTCCTCCTTTCCCTCTCATGGTACTGGGTCTGGAGGAGACCGTCACCTACCTTAGCCCCTGTGCCACTTGGCCTGAAACACTACATGATTTGCAGGCCAAGCAGGTTGTTGTGCGCCACGGCGTCGTAGTCGCCCGTGTAGAAATGCGAACTGGTCAAGGAGTAGGCGCCGGTGAAGGGGTCAGGGGAGTACATGTCGGTTCTTCCCTGGCTGTGGAAGTTGAACGTCTCGTTGATCTGCATGAATCGCAGGCCGTACAGGTACGACATGTACTGGCCGGGCTGACACTCGCGCCGCCACCGCCCGTCGGAGTGCAGCACGAGTCGGTCGGCGCGGCCGCGCGGAGCGAACCGGCCGTTGATCTCGAAGTTGTTCGTGTAGGAGGCATAAAAGACCGATTGCTGATCGGCCCGGGCGAACCCGTTCAAGAAATTGTCGAATGAATTGTCCAGACTGTTCAGTTTGCCGAATACAAGCAAATTCGTACCGTCGGAGACCTCTGTGCGCTGCCCGTTGACCTGTAGTCGATCGTGCCAGCCGTTGAGGCCCCAGAAGCTGAATTCCACGAAATGATCGCGGTCGTAGATGTCGCGGGCGAAGTAGTGGCCGATGGTCGTCGACCAGGCCGCGGAGATGTCCGGGCGGGCCGAGCGGGTCGCTATTACGGCAATCGGGCGTCCGAAGACATCTCTCCCATCAAAACCGAGGTCAATACCGCGCGGGCGGCTACGGGTGAGGATCCGCGCACCTTCTTCGACGTACCAATCGGGCGGCGCGCAATATCCGCCGCCGCAAATGGCGCAGCCCGGCACGACGGAGGCCCCGTCCCAGAGGCCGTTGTCCATCAACATCCCGCCCTCTGCGGGTGCAGCAATCCCTTCCGTGAATACTCCATCCGCAGCCGGAGTATTTCCCTGGGCAGGCCCGTTCTGGACCGGCATATTGCCAGCCTGGGCGGCTTGGACGGGCAGAACCGGGGATTGGGCCTCGGCTTGACCGGCGACGAATAAGCCGATCCACCCCAGAACCATCACAATGGGTGTCGATGCCGTTTTCACCAAATTACCTCCTCGCCTCTTGTCGTTCCACAACGCTTGCCAAAGCGCAACTACAGCGGATGGTTGCAGCAATGCACAACAGGAAATCGGCTAACAATGCGCCGCAAAACAGTAATAAACGGCAAATTCGCAAAATAGTCCGCAGACTCGCCGACCGTTAAGACTAATTCAGACACCCCAGCTTAACACATCTCTTCATACGCACATGTCTCGTCGCGAATACGGTCGTCGAGATGAGAAAAAAGGGGGAAGGGGAAAAATGGGGAAAAGCGACCATGCCGGGGCTGGATTTGATTCCTCCAGGAATCCTGGTACAAATTGGATGGGCGACGAGTGGCCGTATCAGCAAGCGTCGGGTACCTCTCCAGGAGCGCGAACCATGCCAAGTCCCATTCAGTCACTGCTAGCTACGGGAACCAAGCTATGGCTCGACTCGATCGACCCCGATCTGGTTCGCCGCGACCGGGCGGTGGGGGCGACGGGGGCAACCTCCAACCCCATCATCATCGCCGACCTTCTGGCCACCGGACGGTTCGATCGGGATATCGAACGCCTGGTTCGCGAAGGCCTCGACGATAGCCAAATCGCCTGGCGAATGACCGACCAGTTGGTCCGCGACGCCCAGCAGGTCTTTCTGAACGTGTGGCAGCAGACCCAGGGCAACGACGGCTACGTGAGCTTCGAGTTGGATCCATTGCTGGAGGACCCCGGGCTGAACCTTCCTCATCGGCAACGAGTCCGACAGTACGTCGAATTGGGACAGCAGTGGTCGGCCGGGCATCAGAATCGCATGATCAAGGTGCCGGCCACGCCGGCCGGACTGGACGCAATGGAAGACCTGGTGGCCGCCGGGGTGACGGTTAACGTCACCTTGATTTTCAGCATGCGCCAGTATCGCACGGCGCGGGAAGCGGTGTGGCGCGGCGCCCAACGCCTCAAGAGCATGGACCGGTTCAAGAGCGTCTACAGCATCTTCGTCTCCCGCCTCGACGTGTATACCGAGAAGGCCGCGCCGCAGTTGTCTCCCGCGGCGCAGGGGATGGTCGGAATCCTCAACGCCAAGCGGATTTGGGCGGACAACCGGCATTTCTGGGCCGAGCGGCCGACACCCTTGGCGCATGAGATCGTGTTTGCCAGCACGGGCACGAAGAAGCCCGGCGACCCGCCTTGGAAGTACGTCGATGCCTTCGCCGGCAGCGACATCCAAACCAACCCGCCCGCCACCAATGACGCCGTCGCCAAGAGCAACCTCGTTTTCACGCGCCAAGTCGATCGCCTGCCCCCGGCCGAAATAGCCGAGGAAATCGACCGCCTGGTGGACATGGACCGCCTGGAAGCCGCGCTGATGGCCGAAGGGATCGCCAAGTTCGCCAACCCGCAGAAGGCCCTGCTGGCGCTGGTGGCGAACAAGCGGGCGGCGATGCGGCCGTGAAGGCAGGCAGCCCCGGGCGAGAGAAGCTGCCGGATGGGGGCCGCAACCGCGCTCAGGAGACCTCGATGCTGTTGACCAGCCGGTCTCCGCCCGGCATGCTCATGGCGGCATGTTGGGCCAGTTGTTTACAGTAGTACGTCTCGCAGCGCCCGCGAAGCAAAATGCCTTGCGGACTGACCTCGACAGTGAGGTCGTGGACGCCGTGGGCGGTCTCGCGTTGGACGGCCCTTTCGATCGAGGCGGCCAACTCTTCGGCCTCCTCCAGGGTTTCGGGCAGCACGCCGCTGAAGTCGTATGCCGCCGCACGCGCCAGAATCGATGTCTCTTCCATGGGGTTTTCCTCGTTCGCCGCGGGATAACTGTTTCCCTACACCAGCGACGACGGAACGCGCCCAGAAACTTCCTTGCTCCTGTCCGGTTGCGTCAATCCTCCTTCGTGCTTCGCTGGGCTCCGGCCAGCCGGAGCAGAGCGTTTGCGTGCGGGTTTATTCGATCTTTTCGTCCAACTCCACCCGGATCGAGTTGATCACCTCGATGCCCGAACAGACGGAGCGGACTACCTCCTGAGCAAGTTGCTTGTGATAAAAACTCGATACGCAACCCGAAATCAGCAGAGCGCCGTCGCGGTGCTCCACCTGCAACTCGCGCAGCTCATAGAACGGGCTGTTGGTCAGCGCCGCCTGAGCCCGCGACTGAACATCGACGGCAACTATCGTATCCATGAATCCACTAACCGCCAAGATGAGGCTACTTTGACCACCTACCAATCTAGATCAGATCGTCCGGGCAAGTCAAGCCCACCGTGCAAGAAAATCGCTGCGGCGCCGTCCCGGGTGTTCTTCGTGGCCTTCGGAGGGTGGCACGTCCCTGAGCCCTAGCGAAGGGCGTGTTTTCCCAGGGAACCACGCCCTTCGTTCCTCAGGGACGTGCCACCCAAAATGCGCAAGCTACTTGTATGCGAGTCCTAACCCGACTTCGCGGGGATCTTGCCCACGGACCTGAGGTATGCCAGCACCTCGTCCGCGAGCGCGTCGGCCGGCTTGGTGGCCGCGTTGAGGACCAGTTCGGGCTTCACCGGCGGCTCGTACGGATCGTCGATCCCCGTAAACCCCTTAAGTTCCCCAGCCCGAGCCTTCTTGTACAGGCCCTTGGGATCGCGGGCCTCGCACACCTCAATCGGGGCATCGACGAGGATCTCGATGAAGTCGCCGTCGGGCAGTGTCGCCCGAACTCGGTCGCGGTCCACCCGATAGGGACTAATGAAAGCAGTGATAGCTATGATGCCGGCGTCGCAGAACAGCTTGGCGACGGCCCCGATCCGGCGGATGTTCTCCTCGCGGTCCTGGGCCGAAAAACCCAGTCCAAACCGCTTGGCGAACTCCTCGCCGTGGCGCTCTTTGAGCATGGCCGGGCCGGCGTTCAGACCGTGGCGCACATTGTCGCCGTCCAGCACAAAGCTGTGAACGCCGAGCCCGTGGAGCTTGTGGTCCAGCAGGTTCGCCACCGTGCTCTTGCCGCAGGCGCTCAGACCGGTGAACCAGACCACGCACCCGCCGTGGCGGTGGCGCTGCTCCCGTTCGTCGCGCGAAACGGCGTGCTCGTGCCAGTGGACTTCGACAGGGTGACTATCGGCCATCAGGGTACTCCTCCATCGTGGGGCTATTGAATCGCAGAAAAGTAAGGCTGGGTGGTGTGGGGCAGGTTGCTAACCTGCCCGGGCAGATTGGCAATCTGCCCGGGCAGATTGGCAATCTGCCCCACGACATCACTTTCCTGAGACTCATAATTTGTGCGTATCTGGTCGTGACAGCTTTGGGTGTCAATAACAGAAGTTCGCATGATACCGGATTTGGCCCGATACACAAGGGGATGCTGATTGCGGGCGTGGCAAGATTTTTTGGCGGCACCTGACTGCCCTGAAGGGGCGCGGTTCACCCAGCCCAGGGCAACGCCCTGCGGAACCGGCGACACACCAACCGCGCCGTCGGCCCAACGGGCCAATCGTTCCTCGGACGAATCGTTGGGCCCTTGGCCCGGGGGCGAAAAAAGGGACATCACTGATTTCTGGGCAAATATCAATGATGTCCCCATTTCGGTGCCCCATTTCGGTGCCCGAACTCCGACGTTAATTCAACTCATCCAGGCGGCGAAGTTGGCGAGTAGCTGTTTGCGTGCTTCGTGCATCCCGCACATCCTACTGATTCCCCCCGATGCGACAAGCCGGTGGCCCAATTCTTGATCTGGACAAACGGCCCCGCGGAGCGTAGGATAGTGAACATGCGCACCCCACTCTCAAATCCGCCAAAGTCGATCCAACAAGGCAACTCCCTCGATGAGGCCCTGTGCGAGGCGGCCCGCGCCAGAAAGGCGGCCCGCCGACGCCACGCATTAAACCCGCACGCCGGCGTCGAGGTCAACGTAAAATCGCAACGTGGTTGTTAGGCTACCTGCGAATGAAAAAGCCCTGCCGGAACGCGCCGGCAGGACTTGGGAAGATTCAGTTGTTGGGCCCGAAGCTTAGCTTCGACGACGACGACAGGCGTAAGCCAGCAGGCCCAGCAGGCCAGCGGCCAGCAGAACGACAAGACTGCTCGGCTCAGGCACCACGGTAATCGACAGCACGGGCCATTTGGCGGCTGTCGGGTTGTTGCGGGAGTTGGGAACATAATTGATGACCGAATCCGCTGCCAACAGCCGCAGCGACACGAGAGTGCCCGCCGCCACGTCGTCAAGAAGACCGGAGGCCGGCGTCAGGGAGTAGGTTGCCGTCCCGGTGGTTGAGCCGTCATAGTTGAATGGCCCCCCCAAGCTCTGATCGCCCGGGCCCAAATACGAGGATAGATCGTTGTACGTAATCCCGGTTGTTGTCGGAGCATTGGGCGTCCCGGCGCCTTCCACCCAGGTGTCGTTCTGCATCCAACTCGCCGAGAACTGTCCGGCTGCCAAGGTCTTGTTGAAAGGCCAAGTACTCGGGTTGGGGGCGGCTGCGGTAAGTTTAAGGCTGATCCCCTGAACTTGCCAGTTCCCCGCGCCGAAGGTCGCGTCGAAGCCGGCTTTCGCCGACCAAGTATCGAATCGCAGAAGGCTCTGTAGCCCGCCGCTCGCGGTAACGCTCAAATTTCCCGCGCCGCCGTAATTGTTGTTGCCATTGTCGAAGGACACCATGGCGTCGGCGCTCGGGTTGAGATTGACGGTGAGTTCGGCCGCGGCATATCCCAAATCAGCGGCCCAAGCGAGTGTCATTGCCAGCGACACAATCACGGAATACTTTGCAGAGCGATGCAATCTCATGTCTCTCTCCTCGGTTCAGGCGAATAGGTTAGACGCCCATAGAAATGAAGTATAGTACCTATTTTACCAAACCATCCACTACTTGTCAAACAAAATTCCCCTAGAAATGGGCCTTGTCGCCCTTGCCGCCAACTCGGTTGCACCCCTCCGCTGCCTCCGCCATAATAGGGCCATGACAACTCCCACTCTCAAGGAAACCATGACCCCGCGACAGCGCGTGCTCGCGGCGATCAACCACCGAACGCCCGACCGCGTGCCCATCGACCTGGGCGGCAATCAGACGGGCATCCACAAGTTCGCCTATTCGGCGCTGTTGGAACGCCTGGGCATCCAGGACGACCCGGTCATCATGGACGCCGTGCAGCAGTTGGCCCGGCCGTGCGAGGCCCTGCTCGAGCGGTTCCACGTTGACACGCGGTACATCGCCGCCGGCGCAGCCGAAGGGTTCAACGGCGACATCGTCAAGCGCCGGCGAAACGGGCGGCTGTGGCATGACCTGACCGACGAGTTCGGCGTCACCTGGTCCATGCCCGACGACCGGCCCTTCTACATGGACATCTCCCACCACCCGCTGGCCAAGGCCACCATCGAGGACATCGCCGCGTATCCGTTTCCCAAGGGGGACGATCCGGGCCGGTTTGCCGGGCTGCGCCAACGGGCGCTGGAATTGCGAAACCAGACGCCCTACGCGGTGGTCAGCGGCATCTCCGGCGTGGTCTACGAAATCTGCTGGTACTTGCGCGGGCTGGAGCAGTGGTTCATGGACATGCTCACCCAGCCCGAGTTCTGCGAGGCCCTGCTGGAACAGACGTTGAAGTTCTGGCTCGATTGGTTTCGGGCGTTCCTGGACGAGGTCGGCGACGTGGTCGACGTGATCATGATCGGCGACGACCTGGCCGGCCAGACGGGGCCGCTCTTCCGCCCGGAGTTCTATCGTACGATCGTCAAGCCGCGGCACAAACGGCTGGTGCAATACATCCGCTCGCGCACCGCGGCGAAGATTTGGTATCACACCTGCGGCTCGTGCGTGCAGTACATCCCCGACCTGCTCGACAACGGCGTCGATATCCTCAACCCGGTGCAGATCAGCGCCAAGGACATGGACCCGGCGGCGCTGAAAGAGCGTTTCGGCCGGCAGATCGTCTTCTGGGGCGGGGCCATCGACGCCCAGCACGTGCTGGCCTCGGCCTCGCCGGAAACGGTCCGCAAGCACGTCCGCCGCAACGTGGAGGCCTGGAAGCCGGGTGGCGGCTACGTGTTCAATAATGTCCACAACATCCAGGCCGGCGTGCCGCCGGAGAACATCGTGGCCCTGTTCGACGCCGCGTACGAGTTCGGATGGTATGCTGTTTAGACGGCATTTCTCACCACACGGGGCCAATCGACGACAGAGTGTTCGGTGGGGCAGACATTCCTGTCTGCCCTGCTTGCCGACATTTCAAGGGCAGACAGGAATGTCTTCCCCACCGTGGTGAGAAATGCGGGTTAGACGGCGCAACTGTCGCACATTTCCCGCTCGTTTCCCGCGGTAACCGGTGCAACGGCCGCAGCGCCGATCGGCAGCCGGAGGACGAACGTCGTGCCGCGGCCCATCTCGCTGTGGAAGCCGATCGTCCCGCCGTGCCGGTCGACCACGATCGAGTGGACGATGGCCAACCCCTGGCCGGAGCCCTGTCCGACCTCCTTGGTGGTGAAGAACGGGTCGAAGACGCGGTCGCGAATTTCCGGGGGAATCCCAGGCCCCGTGTCCTGTACGCCGATTACCACCCAGTCGCCGTCGCGGCGCGTGCGCAGCGTGATCGTACCCTTGCCGCGGGCGCCGTCGCGGGTCGCCTGGCCGATGGCGTGCGCGGCGTTGACCACGAGGTTCAACACGGCCTGGTTGATCTCGGACGGCAGGCAGAGGACCGGCGGCAGGCCGGCCTCGAAGTCGAGGACCGCGTCGGCCATGTACTTCCATTCGTTGCGCGAGACCGTCAACGTGCTCTCGATGGCACGATTCAGGTCGACGGCCTGTTTTTGCCGGCTGCCCGGATGCGAGAACTCCTTCATCGCGCCCACGATGCTCGCCACGTGTTGCACGCCTTCGAGCGATTGGGCGACGGCCTTGGGCGCCTCCTCCCTGAGATACTCCAGTTCGATCTGCTCGCGCTTGGCGTCGATCTCGTCCAACAGATCGTCGGCGATCGTGCGCTCTTTGGCGGCCTGCAGGAGGCGATTGTACGCGGCCAGCAGCGCGTCGATGTCGGCGGCCGCGTCTTGGAGGAAGCGGAGGTTGTCGCCGATATATTGAATCGGGGTGTTGATTTCGTGCGCGATGCCGGCCGCCAGGCGCCCGATCGCTTCCAGCTTCTGCGCCCGAGCCAGTTCCTGTTGCATCCCGCAGTGCTGAATGGCCCGCTCGATGGATAGCGGCAACATGCCGAGAAAAGCGCCTTTGAGGTCCTTGACGAGGTAGTCGCTGAGGCCGAGTTTCATGGCTTCGACGGCGATTCGCTCGTTGCCGGTGCCGGTGACCATGATCGTCGGCGGCAGGGCGTCGCGGGCGGCCAGAGCGCGGATCACCTCCAGCCCGTTCAACACCGGCATGGTTTGATCGACCACCAGGGCGTCGTACCCCTTGACCGCGCAGAGGTCCAGACCGGCCTGGCCGTCGGGCGCCAGGTCGACGCAATAGCCCGCGCGTTCCAGGCACTTTTGCACCAGGCGCGCCTGGGCGGGGTCGTCTTCCATGTAGAGTACGCGGCGGCGACCGTCACGCATGGCGATACTCGGCAAGCGCCGCCTCCAGCGCCTCGACCAGCGCCTCGGTCGGGCAAGGCTTGGTAAGAAAACGGAACACGTGCCCCCGCTCGACGGCGTCGATTTCCGTCTGCTGGTCGGCATTGCCGGTCAGCACCATCCGCACGGTCCGCGGCGCGATGTCTCGGAGCTGAGTCAGAAAGGCCACGCCGGTGATCCTCGGCATGCGCATGTCGGCCACGACGACGGCGTACGGGCCGCAGCGGCGCATGGCCTCCAGGGCCTCCTCGGCGCCCAACGCCGTGTCGATCTGGAATCGCCGGCGCAGAACCCGTTGGTATGCCTGAAGGGCATTCGGATCGTCGTCGACAAACAGAATGCGTTTCATGGGACCCCTGCAAGAGAACACAATTGCTCCAATTGCCCTGTTGCAGGCTCCGCCAACACAACGCTCTCGGCGACGGCGGGATAGTCGCTCGCTTTGTCGGCGAACCGCGCGCGAATCGCGCGAATTTCGGGCAGCGATTCGAGGAACGCGACGTACACCCGCGGGTCAAAGTGGCTGCTGGCCATGCCCTCCATAATCGTCAGCGATTCGTCCTCGGGCCGGGCGGGGCGATAGGGCCGGTTCGAGGTCAGCGCGTCGAACACGTCGGCCACGGACACGATCCTCGCCTCCAGCGGAATCTGCTCGCCGGAGAGCCCCCGCGGATAGCCGCTGCCGTCCCATCGCTCGTGATGGTCCAGGGCGATGGTCGCCGCCATTTCCAGCACGGGATCGCCCTTTTCCACAACCTGCTCCAAGGCTTTGAGGTTGACGGCGAACCAGTCGAGCAAGGGCACCACCGTCTTCGAACGTTCGCGCAGTATATGCTCGCCAATCTCGCAATGCCGCTGCATGACGACCCATTCGGCGTCGCTCAGCGGGCCGTTCTTCAGCAGAACGCTGTCGGGGATGCCGATCTTGCCGATGTCGTGCAACGGGGCGGCCAGCAGGAGCATCTCGACGAAGGCCCGCGGCTTGCCCAGCGCCGTGGCGATCGCCCGGGCGTAGGAACCCACGCGGATCACGTGGTTGCCGGTGTCCTCGTCGCGGTACTCGGCCGCCATGCCCAGCCGGCAGACGACGTTCATCCGCGACTGGGCCAGATCGATGCCCTGCTGGTGGACCTTCTCCATCAAAAGGGTGTTCATGTTCCGCAGACCGTCCACGTTGTCCTTCAGCCGCAGCACGCTGCGGAGCCGGGCGATCAGCTCCCTGGCTTCGACCGGCTTGTTCAATAGGTCGAAGGCCCCCAACTCCAATGCCTGTTCCTTCAGATCGTGGTCGTCCAGGCCGGTGAGCATCACCACCGGCACGCTCCGCGTCTTTTCGGTCTGCTGCATGCGTTGCAGCAACTCCAGGCCGCTGAAGCCGGGCATTTTGACGTCGGCGACGACGGCGTCGTACGTCGCGTCCAGAAGCTGCTCCCAGGCGGTCTGCGGATGCGAAGTGAAGGTCACCGACCAGGCGTCGCTTTGGCGGTGCAGTGCCCGCTGCAAGGAATCCAAGACGTGCTGATCGTCATCGACGATAAGGATTTGCTTCTTCACGACACGCCCCCTTGGTGTTCCACCTATAGAAGTCCCACCAGTAAAGGGTAGGTCAAAACCAAGGGCTCGGCGGTTTCCTTGGGCTGCCGTGCCCGCCGACGGCAGGGGCAAACAGGTGAAAATCCGCAATCCCTCGGCTCGCATCGATTTGCCGTCCCATGACAGACGCCATGACTATGCGTGTTGTAGCGTTCGTGCGGGTCGCGCCTTTGCGGTAAGTCCGTATTGGGTGGCATGGGTTAGCGAAGCGCACCCATGAACCCCAGGAAACTAAAGTTCAGCCGGCCGGCAGGCGAAAGTGTTAAGGGACCTGCCCCGCCACTGTCGTCGGAGTTCCGCCATGAATCTCCCCGTGCCAGTCTCCACGCTCCGCTGCCTGCCGCGAGAGTTCGCCAGCAAGAATGGTCAGCCGGTCAAGGTGCGGATACTGGCCGACGAGGCCCAACGGCAACTGCTGGCGATGTATCTGGCCTTCCAGCCGCGGAATTGCTTCCAGGGGCTTCCGCCGATCAAGGACGAGGTCTGCACGAAATGGGTGCGGGAGATGCTCGGCACGGGCATCAACCTCGTGGCCGCCGCCCGCGACGTCCCCATCGTCGGACATGCCGCCTTGTTCCCCATCAACCCGCGGAAGTGCGAGATGCTGGTCGTCATCTGCCCGGGCTTCCAGAATATCGGCATCGGCACCGAGCTGGTGCGCGCCTGCATCGACCTGGCCGCCGAACTGAACTTCGAGCGGATATGGCTGCCGGTCGACGCCACGAACGTCCGCGCCCGGCACGTCTACAAAAAATGCGGATTCCAGTACGTCTCCAGCAAGCAAGGGCACGAGTTGGACATGGCCTGCGAGGTGCGGGAGCACAACAGGCAACACAACGAAGCCGGCCGAATCGCACCGCACATTCCCGTTCCGTGCTTCCAGCTTCATGCCGGCGCGCCAACGCAACTTGAAGGTGTTTATTGACTCTTTCCTACTTCTTTTCCGGCGGCGGGGCGTCGGCCGGCGGCAACTCGCGAATCCAAATGTTTCGGAAGCGCACCGGGTTGCCGTGGTACTGCAACAGCAGCGGCAGTTTCGCGGGGTGAGCGGAATACTTCGGCGGCTGGTCCCAGGACGTGGCGCCTTGGAGCTGGAAGTGGTTCTGCACCAGCACGCCGTTCTGCAGCACCGTGACGAAGGCCGGCCGCAGCAGCTTGCCCGCACTGTCGAATCGCGGCGCTTCGAAGACGATGTCGTAGGTTTGCCATTCGCCCGGCTTGCGGCAGACGTTGACCAGCGGGGGGCGCTGTTTGTAGATTGCGGCGCACTGGCCGTCGACGTAGGTCGGGTTATTGCACGAGTCGAGGATTTGCACCTCGTAGGCGCCCATCATGTAAACGCCGCTGTTGCCGCGACCCTGCCCGCTGCCATCGACCTTCTGCGGCGAGGCCCATTCCACGTGGAGTTGGCAATCGCCGAAGACCCGCTTGGTGCGGATATCACTGCCGGCGCTGATGGCGACGCCGTCCTTGACCTGCCATTTCTCGCCGCCTTCCCATTGCGACATGCTCTTGCCGTCGAAGAGGACGATGGCGTCGCTCGGCGGCCCGCCCACGGGGCCGGGATCCACCAACTTCACTTCCGGCCAAGGGATGCCGCTGACCCACTCATCGGCCTGGAGAGCGCACGCGGACAGCGCGGCGGCAATGCCTCCAACAAGGGCGATCGGCAAGAAACGATAGCGGCGGGGCGACGATGCGAGGACGGTACTCATGGTGTTATCTCCTGGGAAAACGGGGGTTACTTGGAAAGGATATCCTATCGCGCGGGTTCTAGTCATCAACGGGCGGGCTCCGCCGGGCCAGTAGCTTGCGCGCCTCGTCGGCGTCTTCCGACCGCACCACGATGCGCGGCGGCCGGCCAGCTACTCCGGGGAACATCATGAACACGCAGAACCCAATCGCAAAGACCGCCGGACGCATGCCAACGCCGCACCATTGGCACATCCCAAGGAACACGGCGCTGGCGGTGATCAGCAGCATCAAGGTGCCCAGACTGTATTGCAGCCTCCCTTCCGGCATGGAATCGTCGCCAGCCTTCACTTTAGGGGACGTTGAGGAGGCCATGCGACCGATTATACCGCACAAACCGGCATGCAACAACCCGGTGGCGCTGCTCTGTTGCGGCCGCGGCCGGCCGGTATGATGTTGCCGCCGCCGCGTCCACAACGTAGAATCAACTACCGCGGGGCCGCGAGGCGGTTACAATGCGCGGCGGCGGGATTCGCACGAGGCAAGAAGGGCCGATGAAGATGCACAAAAGAACGAACCACGAGGCACAACGCTCATCGCTGAAAGTCCAGCGGCTGCCCGTGCGGTTCGAGAGCGACGTCCGCCGGGTGATCACGCGGCAATTCAATCCGGAAGGCGCGAGCCGCATGCGCAATATCTTCGACCGCGTCGGCCGGCTTTCCGAGTTGGAAGTCGACGAGGTTCTGAGCCGCGTGCTGCGCGATTTCCAGCACCGCCACGAGGAATTGGAAGAGGTCCTCGAAGAGCATTACGACGCCGCGGCACTCCGGGTCGACGCGCCCCGCGATCTTTCGCGCAACCGCCGCTTGTTGATCGGCGCGTATTTTACGATGGAGTACTCGGTCGCCGCGGCGGCGCTGTTCAATCCGTCGATCGTTCCGCACCGGAATCAGCGGGACCTGCCCGAGGGAGCGATCCGATTCATCCTCAGTCTTCGCGCCACCGGCGAGGGGCACGTCTCGTCGGTCGTGTTCCGCACGGGCGTCATCGAGGCCAACCACGCGATCCGCATGGACCCGCCCAGCCGGTTCTCGCAGCGCGTGCGCACTTCGCCCGACAACCAATACGAGAAACAACTCTTCTGCCGCAAGCTGCATGACATCGGCATCGAGGAGACGGCGGCAATGCTGGTATTGGACCGGCTGCCGGATCACTTCACCATGATCGAGTTGGAGCAGGCGGTCGCCGCGGCCTGCGCCGCCGATCCGGAGAAGCTCCGCGCGGAGAAAACGCGGGATGGCATCCTCTGGCTGGCGCAGTCGAACTACGAACTGGAGCTTTCCAAGGGCACCGACGCTTCGGAGGTGGTGATCTTCCCCTTCAGCAAAAGCGAAAGCCGCGGCATCGAGGACCTGCGGATGGTCCGCTTCGTCGACGACGACGGCTCGGTCACGTTCCGCGGAACGTATACGGCCACCGACGGCTACCATATCCTGCCGCAACTGATGGAGACTCGCGACTTCCTCCGCATCGGCATCCACACGCTCAACGGCGCTTGCGCCCAGAACAAGGGCATGGCGCTGTTTCCCCGCCGCATCGGCGGACACTACGCGATGTGCTCGCGGATCGACGGCGAAAACCTCTACCTCATGTACTCCGACATCATCCACTTCTGGGAATCGGCCGAGTTGCTGCAAACGCCGCGGCAACCTTGGGAGATCGTGCAGATCGGCAACTGCGGCTCGCCCCTGGAAACGCCCGAGGGCTGGCTGCTGCTGACCCATGGCGTCGGGCCGATGCGCACCTACTGCATCGGCGCCATGCTGTTGGATCTCGACGATCCGCTGAAAGTCATCGGCTCACTGAAAGAGCCGCTGATCATGCCCACCGAAGAAGACCGCGACGGCTACGTGCCCAATGTGGTCTATTCGTGCGGAGCAATGATCCACGACCGGCATCTCTACATTCCCTACGCCACGTCGGATTCGATCACGCGGTTCGCGTTCGTCCCCCTAGAGCCGCTGCTGGATCGCCTGTTGTCCTAGCAATAAAAAAAGCTGTTCCGACGGGTGGTGCCGCACTAAAATCTACGGACCGACCCCTTTTGCCCCACGGGCCATCGGGGCATATTATGGCGGCATCAGTTCCGGGGCTGTCTGCACGCTCCGCCGCAAAATCCGCCAGCAGGCACTCCGGCGAAGACCGTCGAACGCCTCCAAAAGAAACTCACCCAAGATAACGGCCGATAGCAACAAGCAAAGTTAATTTCGCCTCAGCGGACGGCTTCGCTGCCGGTGTTTCCGGCGACTGAGTTTCGGCGCCACGGGAGAGGCTGAGGGTTGCCGCTGCGATCAGGCAGGCGATGGTCCAATGTTTCATTCGGTTCAGGGTCATGGTTGCGGTTGTGTTGTTTGGAGTTGCGCGGGTGCGGTGTTTTCGGCGGGCGGCTTGCCTTCGCCAGGCCAGAGCAGTTTGACTTCGTGCAGGCACAAGCCATAACGCCCGCCGGGCGGGTTGATCTTCAAATCCATGCCGTTCCAGCCGGGACTGAAATTGGCGGAGTAACAGAGCCACAGAGTTTTGCCATCGGTGCTGATGAACTTGCTCGGGAAGTTGAGGAAATACGCCTGCTCGCCGAAATCCTTCATGTGAACGACCATCCGCCACGGTCCCGTGATGACATCGGCCTCCAGAATATAAGAGGTCATCTTCGCCACCGTCGGCCAACCGTCAGTGATGCACATCAGGTATTTCTTGAGACCGGGAACATAGGTGGCCGTGATGCAGCCCATGTGGTTGTTCCACTCGATCAGCGGTTTGATCTTGGCGAAATCCGCCGTCCAGACCGGCTTCCCATTCCCGTCGTGTCCGGCAAAAAACTCGTATGCGGCGAGTTGATTGATGGTTTCCGGTGAGGGTGTGACTCGCGCGAGATACACCTGATCGGCGGTGATCCAGCTCAGGTTGCCGTGCGCGAAACTTTTGTCGGGACATTCCGAGTCGGTTACAAACGCGGTGCCCGGTGGGCCCGGCTTGATACAAGGCCGCGGCTTGGGATCCTTCTCTTCCGCGCCCATTCCCAGCAGGTAGGCCTTGCCATCGGGGGAATGCTCCATGTTCTTGCCAAAGTCCACAAAATGCGGTGCGCCCATTTTGACCGGACCGAGGAATTTTCCCGGTTCGGGAAACAAAGGCTTGTCGGGCGTGTGCGGCGAGGCTTCCCACGTCTTGCCCAAGTCCCGAGATATCTGGAAGCCCGGCATCGGGCCGAGATTTGGCCAGTTCCACTTAAACCCTTCGTGGATAGGTTCAGCGGACGGGCCAAGACAGTAGGTTCCGTAATACCAGATCCCATCATAGACTAGGGAGCCGCATGGGTACCTTCCCTTATACGGCTTTGCCCACGCCTCCTTTGGTGGAGATGTGTTTTTGATTGTCAACCGCAGCGGATCGTCTCCTGTCATTACCGCATGGCCGGTAGTGGCAGGGCGTTTCAGCTTGTCACCCGAACCGCTCGTAACGCCGTCGGTTTTTCCGTCGGTCCATGGTGTATACAGGTTGCCGTCGCTAGCCCATGTCGGATAGATCGTGTCGCCGCAGTGATAATCGCTGTGCCGGCCGGTGAAGTGGATGCCGTTGAGCGTCTCCGAGCGGGGGAACGGGCAGTCGGCGGGTATTGCAGACGGCCAGACGAAGCCGTTGGTAGGCACGGCGTTGCCGGCGTTCGGCGGCTGGCCCGGGGCCGGAGGTGCGGGCGGGACTGCGGCTTGGTAGCGCTCTAGCAAAGTGGCGAACACCGAAACGCTGTCGGGCAGCCCGCCCGGCCGGTTGCGGAGCAACCACAGACGCTGGTATTCGGCGAGGATTTGGTTCAACTCGGCGGCCAGTTCGGCGCGCCGGGCAGCAGGAATGTTCTCTATCTTCTTTTCCGGCGCATCGATGCGGGCGATGCCGAGACGACAAGCATGCCGGAGCAGGTTGGCGGCACAGGTGAGTTCGTCCTTGATGAGTCCCGCGTCCCGAACCTCCAGGTTAGATTTTCCGAGCGGTGCCAGCACCCGGTCGAGGTAGTCCAACGTTTTCGTGAGGCATTCCTTGGTGAGTTTGCCGTAGTGGCCCCTGTTGAAATTCTCCTCCGGTTTGATCAGGATGTAGAACAGCACCGAGGCGTTGCGGATCTCGACGCCCGGCACCTTGTAGGCGTCGCCCAAGTCGCAAACCAGCTTGCCGGTCAGCCCGGCCCGGTCGCGGAAGACATGCCGGTCGAGCACGGCCGGCACGTCGAGGTTGCGGTTCGCATCGACGGCCCACGACACGGCCGCACCATAGGCGTATCCCGGGTAGCACACCGCAAGCGGGTGCGTGTGCCCGAAGTCGCCCCAGTCGGTGTTGAGGAAACCGATGGCGCCGTGCTTGATGCCGTTCTCGGCGGCGCTGAGGAGATTCGCCATCGCGTTGCTGGTCCGGCCGGTCACCGTCCGCCATGTGGAGATCCCCGGGCAGACGTAGAACGGCACCCCGGCGGCGGCGTATTTGCGGCAGTTCGCGTCGAAGGGGTGGTCCGCATCATAACCCCACTCGAGCACAATCACGTCCTTCGGCAGTTCACCAATCAGTTCCGGGTGCTTCATCACGATGTCGCCCCACATCTGCATCTTCCGGCCGCGGGCGCTCACGAGGCGATGGATTTCCTTGACGAAATCGAGATAGACCCGGCCCTTGCCTTTCTTCTCACAGATCTCCTTCGTCCGGCCGCAGCCGAGGTCGACCGTCTCGTCACACGCGACGTTGAACTGCCGGCTGGAGAAGTTGGGGAGTAGCTCGTCGTAAAGTTCCGCGAGAAACTTGACCACCTCCGGATCGGTCGCGCACAGGCTGTGGCCCTGGAGCCATCCCCAGTCGGTCTGGCAACCGTCCGGCGCCTCGGCCAGTCGGCGGTAGGGCTCGTGCTTGAGCCAGCGGTTCAGGTGGCCGAACGACGCCTGGTTCGGGACCAGCTCGATGTGGCGCTCGCGACAGTAATGGTCCAGTGCCAGGATTTGCTCTGCCGTCATCGGGCTGGCGTCCTTCCACACGGTTTCGTGATTGCGGTACGCGAAGGTGTGCTCGGTGTAGAGTTGAAACTGGTTGACCTTGAACTCGGCGAGTTTGTCCACGAGCTGATAGAGCGTGTCCATCGTCGGCACCTTGTCGCGGCTGATGTCGAGCATCACGCCGCGGTTGGGAAAGTCCGGCCAGTCGCTGATCTTCAGGCAGCGCAGTTTACCCTCCGCCACCCGGCACATCTGCTTGAGCGTTTGGGCCGCGTAGAAGGCCCCCGCCGTGTCATGGGCGGTGATCCGGATCTTCTCGGGCAGAATCACAAGTTCATATCCCTGGGCCCGCGAAACACGATCCGGCAGGACACGGATCTCGACCGAGGTGTTGGCACCGTCGGCGGCATCGAGTTGTAACCCGCCATAGAGCCTCCCCAGCGCATCCCGGACCTGTTCGGCAACCGGCCGCAGATCGGCTGCTCCAGACAGATCGGCCCACACATGGGAACCCGGTGCCAGACGGCAGTCGCCCTGTTGGTAAGTGATCTCCCGGGGAGCCGGCGCGAGAACATAATCCTTTTTAGGAACCAGGTCAGCGATTTCCAGGCAGATGACCGAAGCGACTTTATCCGGAGCCTCGGCGGGTAAGGCGAGACTAACTCTTCCGGCGGTTTGCTCCACCTTCAATTCCATGCGGCCAGCCAACAGATAGGCCCTGGTGACTTTGCTTTGCAATCCTGGCACTTCAAACTTTCCATCAGCCGGCCACTTGAAGAGATGCAGATAGATTTTCCCGGGCTTGACCGTGCAGCGCCAGTCGTCGGCCGAGGAAACCATGGTTTCCTTGCCATCGCCGGTTTTGCCCTTGACTGGCTTGCCGAGCTCTGCCCCAAACACGGTGGCGGAAGTTCCGTGGATCGCCTCGCTGTTTACCTTCATCCAGCGGCCGATCTCCTCCATGCGGTCGATGCTTTCTTGAGGGATCGAGCCATCGCCCTTCGGTCCGATGTTGAGCAGGAAGTTGCCTCCCTTGCTGGCGATGTCGACCAGTTTGCGGATCAGGGCTTCGGAGGATTTCCAATCGTGGTCATGATCGGAGTAGCCCCAGGTGGTGTTCATGGTCATGCAGGTTTCCCAGTCGACGCCGGGCATGCCGGTGGCCGGGATGTATTGCTCGGGCGTGATGAAGTCGCCATACCGTGTGTCGAGCATGGAACCGCCGGCACCGGTATTCATGTTCCAGCCGGCCTCCTCGCTGCGGAAGAGGCGGTTGTTGATGATGATGCCAGGCTGCTTCTCTCGAACCATTTTCATCAGGTCGAACGCCCGCCACGCTTCCTGCCCCTGGAACTCCGGCGCGCTGTAATCGAACCAGAGCACATCCACCTGGCCATAATGTGACATAAGTTCATTCACCTGCGCGTGCAGGTAATCGACATATTTCTCATGGTCGCGCTGCCCGTTCGGATAAGGTTTTCCCTTGAGCGGATGCGGAAGCAGGGTTGACCTGCGGTATTCATACTGGTCGTGATGCCAATCAATCACCGAGTGGTAGAACCCCACGCGCATGCCTTCGGCACGACAGGCATCGACATATTCCTTCACGATGTCGCGCTGCAGCACCGAGCCGGCGTCAAAGTCGCTGACCTTGGAATCGAACATGGCGAAGCCGTCGCCAAACTTCGTCGTAAACACGATGTAGCGGCAGCCAGCCGTCTTCGCCAGTTCCGCCCATGCGCGCGCAGCGCCGGGCTTGGGCTTGAGCAAGGGAAGAGCCGCCTTGGCGTATGTGTCGGTATCCGCCTTGACCATTTCCTGAATCCATTCCATGCAGCCGCTACTGGCAACAGGCTTGTCGTTCCAAGTGCCGGCGAGGCCCGAATACGGCCCGAACACCACGAACATGCCAAAGCGCGCCTCGCGCCACCAAGCCATCCGTGCGTCGCGGGCCTCCTTCGTGTCGGACGGCGGCGGCGCGGTTTCGGCCCGTGACAACAAGGGGGCCAGCAGCAGTGCACCTGCGATGATCCATGTGTGGTGCGGGTATTTCATTGTGATGATTCTCATGCAGAATTTGTTTCTTGAGTTGGATTGCGGCGCTGGGCTCGGTGGGGGCGGTGGTTGGTTCGGCGTGATCACGGCCTCAGCGTCCCCAGCGCTCGACGCGCCGGAGTGTCTCCGGTTCCTCGCCCTCGCGCACGCCGAGGCAGAGGAAGACACCTTCGCGCGGCATCTGGTTCATGAACTCGTCGAGTTCCTCGGTCGGCACATCCACCAGCACGGACTTGCCGGCGGCGAGAACCCTCTTGAGCAAGGGAATCCACTGCAGGATGGGCCAATCCACGCCCAGACCCTGCACCCATTGGATCGCCTGGATCCCTGGCTGGGCGAGGATCACATCGAGGTGGCGGGCCACGCCCTTGCCGTCGACATGATAGATCGCGCGGTCCATGCCCTGCATCTCGCGCTGCAGTTGCGGCAGCGAGAACTGCCTGAAGTGCGAGGTGGAGATCATGGTCGAGACATCACAACTCGGGATGTGGAGCTTGCCCGCGCAGGGGATGTTGATCCACGTGCCGGAGGGTTGCGCGGCGGCCTTCAGCATCGCGTCGAAGTGATCGAAGATGCGGTGGAAATCGCGCACGGAAAGCTCGACCAGCGGTGCCAGCTTTTCCGGCTCGGTGGCCATGTCGAGGCACAGCGCGTCGATGCCGCGCCACGCCGCGATGCAATCCAGGCTCGGGTGCAGGTCGGTGTAGCCGACCCAGTAGCGGCCGGCGCAGCGGGCGAGCGCCGCGCGCGTCAGATCCTCGATCTTTTGGAAATAGTGGTTTTGGAACGGATCCTGTCCCAAGACCGTTAGATCATCGAGATCCGCCAGCACCGGCTCGTACCACGACGTGATCTCGGCGAACTCGAGGCGCCCAGCGTAGAAGGCGGAATACACGCTCGGGCCGAGGTTGGGGGTGAACACGGGAAACGTTTCCGCGTGGAAGATCTTGCCGGCCAGCGACTGCTCGAAGTTCGCGATCTGATAATCGGTGTCGAACCACCGTTGTTCGAGCGACTCCCAGCGTGACTTGTCGAGTGGTTCGCCCGCGTCGAATTGCGCGTTGTGCTTGTAGAAGCGCACTGGCGGACGGTCGAGGACGGATTGGTGAAACCACGCGTCGATGCGCTCCAGGCAGCGGGCATAGTCGGGTTTGGTGGCAAGTGGTGCAAATGGCGTCGGGTTGTGCATGTTGTTTCAGGGTGTAATCAATTGTCGCTTCATTTGTAGAGCGGGATCAGATAATGCGGTCCCCTGGACTTTGGGA
>Ga0315287_10001697_pt1 | contig 20578 bp, 12 predicted proteins | sample YL17G11_0_MG_FD_205037 | JGI IMG/M metagenome (GOLD analysis project Ga0315287, IMG submission 205037) | Sediment microbial communities from Yellowstone Lake, YNP, Wyoming, USA - YL17G11_0 | ecosystem: Environmental > Aquatic > Freshwater > Lake > Sediment | place: USA: Wyoming | collected...
AGGCGCATCCATGTCGTTGTCGTTAGAGCTTCGTTGCTTGTAGCTTTGCTGGCGATCTCTTCGCCTGCTGCGGGGCAAGTTCGTTCTCCCGCGCCGGCTGCACCCAAATGGAGCGCTGTGGATTCAGCGGTAGGACGCGAGAGCTACGCCGAGGCCAAGCAGAAAGCTGATCTGGTGCTACAAAGCGGCTCGCCGGAAGATCGTGCCAAGACTGCTCTGGTCTATCCCAGAATCCTCTTGGGCCTCGGGCAAAAAGACCAGGCCCGGCAGTGCCTCGACATGCTATCTGGCGTCCCAAGCGGCAATAAGAAGCGCCCTTCGGCGAAGTCGCACGCCGCGCCAGCTTCCGGCCAGCAAGCCATCTACGAAGCCTGGCTTATGGCGCTCGACAAGCCGGACACCGCAATCAAGACCCTGGAAAAGATGTTGGAGCAGTCGGGCAACGCCCCAGATGAAACAACGGCCGAGGCCGCCGACGTGCTGGCCATGCTCTATATGGCACGCGGCGAGCACGAGAAGGCGAAGAAGGCTGTTGACTTCGGGCTGAAAATCCTCAAGTACCGTGGCACGAAGGGCGGCTATGTCCTCGCGTTGCTTCGCGGCCGGCTCAACAGTGATTTCACAGCCGGCGAGGCGAAGCGGCTCTACAACGAGGCCGAAAAGCTCCGTGAGAAAGGCAAGTTCGTCGAGGCAGGCCAACTCTTCGCTCAGGTCCGCGCGATGTACTCGAAGAACCAGTGGGGCCATGCCTCCGGCTTCCGCATCGGACAGTGTTTCTTGGGCCTGAACCAGCCTGCAAAAGCCATCGACTGGTGGCAGAAGTTCATCAAGGAATCGCCCGCTGGGCCGTGGCGAGGCCAGGCGCATGTCGGGTTGGTCGATGTTACGTTAGAGTCCGAGCTTAACTTGAAGGCGGCCACGGAGCACGCCCTGGCTGCCGGTGCCACGTTGGCCAAAGGACTCGACAAGGATGCTGAGCCGTCGTGGAAGGATGCCGCTTACGACATCCATCTCAGGCAAGGCATCGTCTCGCTGGTCGATGGCCGGTTCGACGCTGCCGTTCAAGGATTTCAGCAGGCGAAGCAGTCGGCTCCCAAGGCTGCCGGCCTGGATCGTCTGATCGAAGCCGCCCAGAATCGGGTGAAGCTGATCCCGGATGATCTGATTGGCGACGACCGGGCCACGGTCGCCCTGGTCCTCGGCAACATCTACAACATCCTCCGTCAGTACGACGTGGCAAAGGGCTGGTTCAGTTTGCCCTTGAACGGTTCGCTGCGCAGCCGCTCGGCCGGACACCGTTCCTTTGCCGGCCTGGGGCTGGCTCGCATCCTCGTGGCGACGGCGGGAAAAGAGTCCAAGTCCAAACTCTCGCCACTGGCCCAGGCCGCGATTGCTTACGAAGCCAGCCTCAAGGAATACCCCAAAGGCTCGTGGCACGACGAGACGCTGCGCGAATTGGCGCTGTTGATCGAGCGGGCTGCCGCCGAGCAATTTGCCACGCCAACTGAAAAGACTGCCGATAAGACGGGCGTGCAGAAGGCAGCCTCGTCGCAGGTGGCTGACGCCGCCAAGCAGCAGCAGAAAAAGGCGCTCGTGGCCGCCCGCGCCGCCGCCTTGCCCTGTTGGACCGACTTGCCAAGCCGCTATCCGACCAGCCGCCATGTGCCCCAGGCCCTCTACCATGCGGGCGTGCTCTATACTGAAACCGATAAAACAGATCAAGCGATTGCAGCGTTTGAGCAACTCGCCAAGAAACACCCGGACAGCCCTTGGACGGGCGATGCCCATGTGCGATTGATCGACATAAAGCTGGAACATCAGTTCGACTTGCCTGGGGCGAGGAACCACGCCGATGCGGCGGTCGCCTGGCACGAGCGTCTCGACCAAGCGAAGGCCGCCCAAGCCCGAAAGGGAATCGGCGAAGAACAGTCCGACGCCCTGCGCTCCGTCAAACAACTCGGTTATGACATCTACGTCCGCGCCGGTCTGGTCGAGTATCTGCTGGAACATCCCGAGCGCGCGATTGGTTTCTTCGAGAAGGCCAAGCCGCTCCAACCGGAACGAACCTTCGTTGTGGTGCATGGCCACATCCCCACCGGCATCGAGCGCCTGATCGAAGCGGCCAAATCGAACAAGGCTCTCACGCCCGAGATCGTCCGCAAGGGCGACGAGAAAGGCAAGTTGATCCTCATGCTGGCCGACGTGTACTACGAAGGCGAACAGTGGCAGCGATCGCTCGACCTCTGTGGCCGGGTAATCAGCGGCACTGCGCCGAAGGCCACCAGCGAGCAGAAATCCTACGCCTATTTCAAGCGTGGCCGGAACTATTACTGCCTCGACAAGGATTTCAATCCCGATGCCGCCTTCAAGGACTATGCCGCCTCGTTTCGCACCGATCCCAAGGCTCCCTGGGCCGCTAAAGCGATGTTCCTCGCTGCCAATACCCTTTGGAACCATAATCACGACGCCGATGGTGCCATCGCCCTCTGGAAACGATTGATCCGTGCGTGCCCTGACAGCGAAGAGGTGGCGCAGAGCGAGTATTTCGTGGCCGTAGTCTACAAGATATCAAAACGTCCAGCAGAGGCTCAAAAGGCTTTCCAAGAACTTCTTGCAAAACACCCTGACTCGCACTTTGCAGGCAGCGCCCGCGAAGAGATGGCACAACTGGAACGAGAGACGGGCAGTAAGGGGCAAGTACAGAGACCGAAGCGATGACGACCGGAAAATAGCAGGAGCCTCCCACCCCGAGGGCGATTCCAAAGGCGACCCGAGTGAGGTTGAACTTCACGTTTTCACCATTATCATTGTGGCGCGATCGAAACAAAGGAGCTTTGCCATGTTGCAGCAGCCAAAATATCCATTTTGTGTGGTGCTTCAAGCGATAGTTTCTGGGATTATCCTCGCTGGTAGCCCGGTCGAATTCTCTTGGGCGGATGGCAGTGGCTCTATCACTGCAACGCTTCGCCCAGGTCGGGACGTTGGTGTGGGCTTTGACCTTTTGCCCGATGCGATGGCAACGGCGACAATTACGTTGAAGCGCCCTGTTGACCCGGCCGGTTGGTATATCGTGACCGACACCGACTGCAAGACATCATCGACGGTTGTGGACAAGTCAGGCACCACGATATGGGAACGCCAAGAGGGTGCAAACGAAGAGCAGCACGTATGGAAAGGTTATGGTTTCGACAAGAATACCTCGCACAACATCGTGCAATCGGAGACATTTGCCAGTTTCGCCGGCCTGCTCTTCCGCAAGGAAGGGAGACCAGGGGGAGGAGGAGGAAGCCCGACTGTGTTTCAAGCCTCGGTGGCCGACATCGACATCGACGTTGACTCGCTGGGGCTTCACTCAGACGAGCCGACTTCTCACCACTGGCCGCCGGACGGCAGCTACGAAGAGGATGAAACGGAGGCGGGCGATGAAACCGGCGGACTGTATCTGCCCGCATCGCTGTGGACAGGACAATTCCCGTCCAGCCTTCCCAGCGACACCGATTACAAGGCCCTCATGCTCACGTTGAATCCAAAGTGGGTTGGCGCGCCCAGTCCTGACGGCAATGTCGGGACGTTGACCTTCGACCCCACGGGATCAGGCTTCGCTCTCTACGAAATGACGGGCAGCGATAGCGGAACCCTGGTTACTTCTGGTATCCGCGTTCCACCCAGCGGGTTTTCTGGCAAGCAGTATGCCATACTGACCAACGAGAACTTCACTGCTTCCGGTGGTATCAAGGCCACATTCACTTGGGACTCGAATCTCAGCAGCCCTAACGTTGACATCACTGCCGTGGACTGCGTGCGGCTCTCGCCCTGGTTCGTCGAACTCGTGCTCGATTCGGACAATAACAACGGGCTTGACAATCCCGACCGAGGCCGTGACGAGAAGGCCGCCAAGATGCAGGCACCAGGGAAGATCATCGTTGTCAATCACGGCGACCTGGATCAAGATGGCGTTCCCGACTATGCCAACTTGGACCTCAGCGGTGCCACCGACCAGCCGCCGCTGGTGCCGGTGATACTGAGGGTGAAGTTTGCCGGCGATGCGTCTGATGCAACAGTCAAGTTTGACTACGGCGGTGAAGCCCTGCCGAGTTCCAGCGAGTTTACCGGCGTTGACCTCGGCGATGGGTTCAGGAATTACACGGCGGCAAAGAAGGGCGTTATGCGTTTGTGGAAAGCGCGGAACACGCGGACAACGGCGGATTTCATCGTCAGCGGACAGGAGTACACGGCGTCCGATCTGGGCTTCTCCGACAGCAGCGGCGACGACATACAGGAAGTCACGTACTATGCGGAAGGAATCAACGAGGGCGCGCAGGAGATTACGGTCACAGTGAAGTTCACGCTCGGTAGCAGCAACCAGATCACGTCCACCGACAAGGCCAAGACAACGGTGACGGAACCCGCTATCCTTTACAACTGCTCGAACGGCAGCGCGGACGGCAGCACACACGATCTTCCACTCGGCGTGCCCGACGTAAACTACGACATCAATGCCGCCGACGAGATCATCAAACATCAGGTTTCGACGCCTAGTTTTTGGTGGCGCGACCCCGACGAAGAGGGAGACGACATCACGGAGAACACCTTAGTGGACGCCGAACCGCTTCTCATCACAATCCCGCAGGTCTTGATCGACCAAGGCTTCCAGTTTCGCCTGAAAGCCCAGGGTCTCGGCAATGACAGCGAGATCAGGATTTATCGGGGGGTGGGTCCCGGCGGCGACGGAGGCAACCGTCTGCTCTACGTGACCACGACGCAATACGCCGAAGAGCAGGTCAGCAAGACGCCCGTGGCGACCCTTGTCGGAACCACTCCCAGCGCCACGATTCAACTTGACCCCGGCACAAACGAGTTCGTGGCAATGTTTAAGAAGCAGGCTGGTGCGGATGTCCAGGCCCCCCAGATCGCCTTGCAGATGGTGAAGAACAGCGGGGTGCCGTTGCCACCGTGGTGGACTGGTGATACCGTGAAAAGCCTCGTAACCGATGCACGCAGCTTCTGGACCGAATTCAACTGTCGAGAGGACCAGACTAATCCACCGCTCGCCATGCGTAGAATTCAGACGTACCCTATGGATGATATCGGTGGCGTGGTCCGCACTGAGCCTGACATGGACTGCTACCCTGCACCCGTAGTAAACCCCCAAGGCGCGGCATTCCCAGACGCCCGACCTCACTCGTACTACTTCATGTTTGTTCACGGCTATAATAGCAACGAGGCAAGTGCCAGAAAGTACAACGGCATCCTCTTCAAGAACATGTTCTTGGGGCTGGGGTTCCGTGGGCACTACGTGGGCTTCCTTTGGCACGGCGATGCGTGGCACGACCCCGCCAACAGTTTTGCTTTGTTTCGTCCGAATGTTGGGCGGGCACTACAGTCTGGCCAGTCGCTCGCGGATGCTCTGACATCGTTGAATCAGCAAGTCACCACCTCGGAAAACGTGGATGTCATGGCGCACAGCCTCGGAAACCTTGTCGTCTGGGAGGGAGCCAGACTCCTAGAACGTGTGGCGCAAAAGCCCTGGCCTAACGGCAGATATGCCAAGAGCTATGTTATGGTCGAGGGGGCCGTGCAGCGAGAGGTATTCAGACCGGAAGGACCATACACCAACTCGGATCAGACGGTTTACACCGCCAACGAACTACGAACCCATTCATGGGCATTCTGGTGCAATCAGACAAACCACAATACCTCGGGAGTGTTCAACCAAGTCTATAATAGCTACAACGCTGGTGACACCGCGCTAACGACCGCGATGCGTACTGCTGACTGGGATAAGTCACTCTGGCCGTTGCCCGTCCGGCCAGCCATGCATTTCACTCGGATACTTGACCTCGGAATTCTGTTACCGCCATACCCATTACGTTCTATGACTGGAACTACCAACAGTCCCAACCCGAACCCTCCCCCAGCATTCCTCCCTGACAGCCCATTGTACGCACTGCACCAGATACCGGCGCTGATGCAAAATCGGGCGTTACTGTATGGTCCCGGAGACCTTACCTTACCGATTGGGGCAGTGGCACCACCGCAAAATGAAACATCGGGGAACTGGACGATGAACAACGCGGCACAGCAGGGATGGACCGGACATTCGGCTGCCTGGGACCAACCGTTCAACAGGATCAACCAATGGTACACTTGGCTTGTTGGCCAACAAAATGCACCACAGATTCAGAGGAACAAGTGGTAACGCGAACCGTGCCGCCGGAGGGCACAGTTCACGGTTTTTCTCCGGTGCCGGTGCCTCATTGGCCTGTAGCCGAACATTGAAAAGGAATAGAATCGGATGAAGCGTCGTATCCCCGGAGTCGCATTCTGGGTGGTGTCGCTGAGTGTCATGGGCGCGGCCGGCGTAGCGTGGTATCTCTCCCAGCACCGTATGCCACAAGCGCGCCAAGATGTCGCGCCGCCAAAGGTCAACGGAATTGTCCAAAAGCCAGAGCCTCTGGACAAGCTGGCCGCCGTGGAAGAAGTTGTGCCACCGCTGAAACGACAACCGCCGCCGCCAGGCGCAGAGGATTTTTTCCGAACTCTCCCGCCCGTCGATCTGGACAAGTTCGGCGACATCACGCAGGAGTTGTACCACGGGCAGTACGAAGCGATGAAGCGTGCCGACGAGGCACACAAGGCGGGCAAATCCGAACGCGAAATATCACAAATGCTCCGGGAAATCTCTCGCAAGTCCAGTGAGTATGATCGCCAAGGGTTTCTTGAGGATTTCCGGCGTCGTCCCGAGAATAAGGGAAAAACAGATGAACAACTGCGTAAGGAAAAAGAGTATCGGTATGGATTGCTCAGCGCCGTGATGATGGCACGACCTGCACTAGCCGTTCGAGCGAACTTCCGCCTCGGTGGTATCGTTGTGGATGAGGAAGCGCGGCTGTGTTCCGACGTTACCGTTGAAGTGAGTAAGGAGACGGCCGCCCTTACGCCAAAGGGATGGCCAGTGAGTGAGCGTTTCAGTGGATCGGTCAAGGTCGCAGGTCCATTTCTTCTCAAAATAGCTGATGCTCAGGGCGTCCAACTGAGCTTCCATAAGCCAGGGTACTACAGTGTACGGAACATCCGATTCACGGTGCCAAAGGCATCAGGTGTACGCGAGTGGGAAATTGTTCTTACTGGCAAGAAAGTGTCTCCTCAACTAATCGAAAAGCGAGACCTGTGCATCGTGATGGAGAAGCAGGGCAAGCTGACGCTGCTGACATCGGGGGGTGGAACGTTGGAGTTCCTTCACGACGGAACCGGCGACGTGGTGGAAATGGGTCTCAACGCTGATGGCCATTGGTTCATGCAGGGCACGCGCGGAAAAGACATTAGCATTGTGCCGCCCAAACATTTGCCTAAGAAGTGCGTGTATGCGGTGCCGAAGACCGACAACAAGGGCCGGATTACGCTGATGAAGCTTTCTGCGTTGCAGTCACGGAGAGCAAGAGAGACGAAAGGCGGGTCGAAGCCCGAGGTCGCCGCTCTAAGGGTTCCAAACGATGAAAGCCAGTACGTCTACGCGCCAACGGAGGTCCGTCTCGTGGTAAGTGATCCTCAAGGCGGATTCGTTCGTTGTGAACCCAAGCCCGGCCGCGAGATCAGGCCCGACCGTCCGTGGCCCCGCGACATGAAGGAAGCGCCGCAGGAGGGATACATGCGTGAGCTTCCACTGGACAGCGATGCCATCAAAAAGCTCTTTAGCAACCCTGACGAACCGCAACCCGTGTACTTTTACATCAAGGCTTTCGGCAAATACGGGAAAGGGCGACTCGATCTCAAGATCATCTTGCAGGAAGCGCCTCGAAAGTATGTCAACGGGCAACTCGAACCAATTCGCTACCTACTGGACGAAGCTCATCTCGCCGCCCAAATTCAAATCCTGATGCAACCGGACGGGAGCCGGAACCTGGAAGGGTATGAATAGAAGCTGCCATAACTCAGATGAAAGCCGCCGTGGTGACTGAATCGAAGGAAGCCAAGCCAATGGCCGAAGTGGGTGGGTTATGACTCCAAAACAAATCATCCCGATTCTGATCGTTGTCCTGCCCAGCGTGGCAATCGCGGGAGCGCCGAAGATCGGCCCCCAGGCCGGCAATGTCGCGCCGGTCTCCATCCAGGGCAGTTACGTCGGGATCAAGGCAATCAGTCAGCTTGTCCGGGAACATGAAAGCGACCGGGGAGCGCACTTCATAAAGTTCACGCCCCGCGATAGCAGCCAGGTTCCAGAGGCACTGAAAGAGCACGAGTGCGACGTGGGACTGGTCCTCGATTCGCTCACATCCGGCGCGGGCAAGGACTTTCACAGCCAATACGAGGCGTTTCCCCTTGGCCGTTTCGTGGTCCATGTGGCCGTGAACGCCAAGACGCCCATACACACGATAACGCTTGAGGAGCTACGTGCCGTGTTCCGTGGCAAAATCACTTTATGGAAGGATGTGAACAACGCCGGGACGGCCGGGCGGATCGAGCTTTATGCTCCTCTGAGGACGGCCCCAGAAAGTTCCATCTTTCAGAAGAAGGTGATGCGAGGCTCTCCCTACGCCAAGGAACTGCTCGATCGGTCTGCCACGCCTCGTCGGCAGAAACTCTCAGCCGCAGAAGTGATCGGAGCTATCGCCAAACAGTCGAATGCCATTGGGTTCTTTCTGCACGATCCTGGCGAACAACTCGACAAGCGGGTCCGTGTTCTTCGGATTGCCAAGGACAAAGACTCCGAAGCAGTGCCGCCCTCAGTTGCATCAGTCGCCGATGGCAGTTACCCCTTGGCCGACACGTTCACGCTTTACCTACATCCCAACGCTCCCCCGGAGGCGAAGGAGTTCTGCGAGTTCGCCACGGGACCAAAGGCAGCGAAGATGGTCAGACAGTTTGGCGTCTGGCCAGAGCATGGCTTGGAAAAGGTGCGCGGCCAGCAGCGTTTGGTGGAGGTCAAGAATGGCAATGGGACGGGAATTGTGGTTTGCGACTTGACGGGCTACGAGGGCGCGATGAAAGACCTATCCACCGAGTTTGTTAAGGCGAAGACAGCCGTGCAGTTGAAGTTCCAGAGGGAAGAAACGCGGGACACGGCCATCGAAAAGTTGGCCAAGGGCGCGACGGAACTACTGCTGGCGGATGGGCCGATAGCGGAAGGCGAAAGGGGGACGCAAGGTGGCCACCCTCACCCTGGTCCTCTCCCAAAGGGCGAGGGGAAGGGCACGGCAAGTCCCCAATCCCCGCGCAGCATCGAACTCGGCCGCATGGCGGTGGGCATCATCGTTCATCCCGAGAACCCGCTGGAGTCACTGCCGATGGATGAAGCGAAGTCGATCTTTTGCGGCGAGGTCAAGAAGTGGCCAGCCGTGCGGGGTGCGGCTGCTGCCATGCACGTTTTTGGGCTAAAGCATACCGATTCTACTACGCAATTGCTCAAGGAGAAGCTCGTTGAACGTGGAAGGTCGCTGAAATACAACACCCAGCCGGACAACGAAAAGGTGATCCTGGCTGTGGCGCGCGATCCGGCCGCCATCGGCTTCGTGGACATGAGCCAACTGCCGCCCAATGACAAATCGGTCAAGCTGGTGCCGGTGTTCGAGGGGAAAAGCAAATCCCAAACCCCAAATCCCTTGTCTCGGACCCTCACGCTTTATGTCTCGCCCAACGCCAGCCAGACGGCCAAGGATTTTGCCGACTTCCTCACGCCCGAACACTGCAAGGAAGTCATCGCCCAATACAACCTCCTTCCGCCTTTGCATGTTGAAGAGACCAAGTTGGCCAAAACGACGCCTGCCCGCGAGAGACCGCAGATCGACCTTGCCTCAGCCAATGAGCCGATCCCACTGTTGCTGGACGACCCCGACGCGCCACAAGGTCAAGTGAAGCCCAAGAAGCTCGCTGTAAAGTCCAAGCCTGTAATCCCGACACCGGAGCAGCCTGTAACGCCCAAGCCCGTACCCGACGCCCAGCCTGCACCCGAGACGGAATCTGAACCCCAGCCAACTCAAACGCATCCAGGAGCGCCATCCTTAACTGATGAGCAGATCGTCTGGCTCGTGGGCGGCATTGCCGGAGTGGTTCTCTTAGCCCTCGGCGTGGGCTGGCTGCAAGCGCCGCATCGCAAACGAAAACGCCGGTGAACGAAGCCTTCGATCCGTACCACGTCTGGTTGGGCATCCCGCCCGAGGAACAGCCGCCGAATCATTATCGGCTGCTTGGGATCGCGCTATTTGAGGGCAATGCCGACGTGATAGCGATGGCTGCTGATCGGCAGATGGGCCATCTGCGCACGTTTCAGTCGGGCAAGCACTCGGAGTTGTCGCAGCGCCTGCTCAACAAAGTGGCAGGGGCGAAGGTCTGTCTGCTGAACTCAGCCAAGAAGGCCGCCTACGACGAGCAGTTGCGGCAACAATTGAGTCCCCCCGAGGGTGCCACGCTGGCCCCGGTGGATTCCACGCTTTGGGCGCAACCCATTCCCGTGCCGGACACGGAAGAATCTTCACAATGGGCCGACATCACCGACTCCGCGCCCTCTACTGCCCGAACTCGTCATGCCGCAAGGAAGCGGCAGACGAGTCTCGGGCCGATGATCGCCGTCGCCGTGGCAGGCGTGTTGTTGCTCGGGGGATTCCTGACTTGGAATGCAACACGGCGAACAGACAACACCCAAGCCATTGCCCAGGCCGGTCAGAAGAGCAAGAGTGAGCCGACTGGCCGGCAATCTCTCGACCAACCTGAACCAAGGCTTCCTGGCGCGATCGGCGATTCGCCCAAACCGACCACTCCTGAAACTCCGGTTCCTCCGAATGAGCCAGAAGAGCCTGCCGCCGAAGTTGAACCTGCTGCGCCAAGTCTGCCGATTGCCCCCGGCCCACCGGAAGAACCGCCCGCCGCCAAGGCTGACTTTGCTTCTTCCTTGACAAGGCCGACCTTTGAGAAGCCCACCGAGGCTGCTGAGAAGCCCACCGATTCGCCCGAAAGGCCGGCGGTGCCATCCTTCGACTTCTCGGCCGACAAGCCAAATGTGGACAAGCCATCCGAGCAACCTCCAGCCGCGAAGAAGCGGCTTTCTGTGCCCGACGATGCCAAACAGCAGGAGATCGTGACACAGATCGGCAGTATCTACAATCCCAGCCGAGCCAAGACGCCGGCCGAAAGGGTCAAGTTGGCCTATCGGCTTCTCCAAGCGGCCAAGGCGTCGAAGGAGCCGAATGAGCGGTACGTGTTGCTCCACCAGGGGCGCGAGCTTGCCGGTCAAGCGGGCGACGTGGCCTTGGTGCTTCAAGTCATCGAGATCACCGCTGCCGAGTTCGACATCAACCTGCTTGAGGAGCAGAAAGAGTCCCTGCTGACATTCGGCGAGAAGGCCAATGCCGAGCAGATCAGGTCGCTTTTCAACGCCTCGCAACGGGTGATCGCCCAAGCGTTATCGGCAGGCCGCTGCGAACTTGCCGCCGACTTGGCCAACGGCGTGTACCGAACTTGCCAGCGATCCCAGGGGAAGGAATTCCGCAAGAAAGCACTCGATCAACGGGACTGGGTACAACATTACTGTCGGCGGCAAGCGGAGCGTCAAGAGGCCGAGGCAAAGTTGAAGGACAACCCGGAGGACGCCGACGCACATCTCGTGCTCGGGCGTCACTGTTGCCTTGACGACGACTGGAAAAAGGGCCTATCGCATTTGGCAAAGGGGAGCGATCCCGAATTGCGGCAACTGGCCGAGCAAGACGTTGCCTCGTCGAATGAGCCTGCCGGTCAAATCAAGCTGGCCGACGCTTGGTGGACGTTGGGCAAAACCCGCAATGGCGAGGAGCGAGACTTGTTGTTGCTGCGGGCCGGCTACTGGTACGACCGCGCCCACGCCAAACTGACCTCCGGCTTGAACCGCCTGAAAGCCGAAAAGCGTCTGGAAGAAATCGTCGAACTCCGTCAGCGCCATGCTGTAAACAATCGTCTGCTGCACCCAGGCAATGACGCGCCAGGGGACCTGTGGAACGGCCTGTTTTGAGCTACAAGAGTTCCCGACACCGGCAGTATTACCCCGCCCGCTGCACAACGATGGGGCGGTTGTGGATCGCCGGGCCGGGCTGCGGCAACTCACAATTCATCTGAACGCTCATGTCCCAGCAAGAATCTTTACCCCAGAAGAAGCCTGTCGGCCAGCAGCCGATCTGTTTCAAGCGAATCGAGTGGCTCGATCCAGTATGGTGCCCCGGTCCCGTGCCGCTGCGCTTCTGGGAAGACGAGAAGAACCGCCACAACTACCTGTTATGGCTGGGACATAAGCTGCGACTGCGGCGCATGGACCATTGGTACTCGCTCAAGGCCAAAGACATCAACAGTGCGGTTCTGGGATACTATCGTTGCTTCTCGGAGATGCTGCGAAGCCTGTACCCTGACTACGATTGGCAGGAGTGGTTGTTTACGAATGCTCCGCACGGATTCTGGCGTGTGCCGGAGAACCAACGTCGTTTCATGGAGTGGGTGGGCCGCAAGATGGGCGTGTGCCGCTGGGAAGACTGGTATCGCGTGGCCAGGAAGGATGTCCTGCGACATGGCGGGGAGGCGCTGCTGCTTCGTTACCGTCATTCTCTGTACCGGATGATTTCTGCGGTCTTTCCCGAACATGACTGGAAACCGTGGTTGTTTACGCGGGTATCGCCCGGCTTTTGGAAGCACCCCGAGAATCGCCGGCACTACCTGTGCTGGCTGGGCGAGCAACTTGGTTTCGAGAAACCCGAGGATTGGTATCGACTGACGTGCGGCGATTTTCGGCAACATCAGGGCGGTGAACTGTTGGTGGCGCGTTACCACGGTTCGATGTCAGCGGCGGTGACTGATGCCTTCCCCGACTATCCTTGGGACTTGAGGCGGTTTCAGAGAGACTATGGTTATTGGATGACGCGCGCCAACCGCTTGCGTTATATGCGTTGGCTGGGACGCCAATTGGGCTTCCGCCGACCGGCGGATTGGTATCGGGTGACGGGCAAGGACTTCGATCGCCATCAAGGCTTTCATTGCCTCACTTACTACCATTGCTGTCCGGCGATGGCAGTAATGGACCTTTACCCAAAACACCCGTGGAAGGAATGGCTATTTCCGCGCGTGCCAACCAACTTCTGGCGACAACCTGAAAACCAGCGGCGCTACATGGACTGGCTGGGCAAGCGACTCGGCTTCCGCCGGCCAGAGGACTGGCATCGTGTTCGCCAGCAGGATTTCGCCAACAACCACGGGGCCAGTCTCCTGGGAGTTTATCGCACCTTGCGGAATTTGTTGCGTGAACTGCTGCCTGATCTTGATTGGGATGGCCAATGGACCGAACGAAAGAGGAGAGCGGCCCGGATCGGATGGTCGAATCGGAAATAGAGGCAACGGTTTGTCTGCCACGGGCGATGCCCCAGGCATGGCCTATAACGGCCCTGGAAGGCCCCAGGATGCGATGGGGCGGGCTACGTCCCAAAGCACCGGCACCTTGTCAAGCTGTGCCAGGGCCGGTTATGCTGTCTGGGCGGGTCGTGCGGGGGCGGTCTCACTCCACGGCCAGCAAATCGGCTGCTGTAAACCGCAAAATCCGCAAAACCCCACCTTCCCTGTTTTGCAGGTAGTGGCGCAAGCTACAATAGTCGCGTGCCGTGCGCCGTTTCCACCTCCCGCTGATCGAATCGGACGGGCGGGTTTCCCGCGACCAAGCTCCGGTCGGCGCCGGCTCTCGGACAAGTTCGTGGTTTCGCCCACGAGTGGCGACGGTTTGGCCCAATTTTTGACCTTACAGGTTCTCCAAGAGTCGATCGTAGTTGGCGTGCGAGCCGATCTAAAACCAAGCGATGGTGTCACCGTCGAGAACCCCGACGGCGCGGTAGCCGATGCCGACGCGGGCGGAGTACATGGGCGGATCGGCAAATACTCGCTTGAAGTGCAAGCCGGGGTGGGCCGCGTTTTGACGAAACAGCCGGTACGCTTGCCTCGTTTGGTGTTGAACATGCCGCAGCAGAGACGCGAAGAGCCGGCGGAACTGGCGAGTCGTGTAGGACTTCATAGCCGGTCCGGGTCCAACTCCTGCGTCCGGCCCGCCCGATGCTCGGCAAGTGCGTCGTAGGCAAGCGATGTCAACTTGTCGGCCGATGCAGCAATGGCGCGATCGAATTCGTCTTCGTCTGCCAACTCCGCGAGCACGCGGGAAGCCAACAAGTCTTGTTCGTCCGACGAGAGTTTGCCTGCTTCGGCGAAAGCGCGTTCCAACAATTTGGTCATGCCAAAACCTCTCAAGCCCCCAAAGCGAAATGCGCTAACGACCCCACCTAAGTAAGTATACCGCTGCGACCGCTTGTCCACAAGGGTTCCAAATGGGCGCTAGAAGTCGGGACGCAGCCAGTTTTCCCACCGTTGTTCGAGCCGTTGCTGCCAGGGTGGCCCAGTGGATGACGCAGTTTCGCTGAACGAATTGGAGAGGCGTCATTGGCACCAGAATTGCACTCTCTCCCGTCGAGCCCGGCCTAAGGCCACGGTTGGGTTCGACCATCGGGCGGAGCGTGCAATAAGCGTCCTGGCTCGTTTCCGCAGTGGTTCTTGGCCCCGACACCCTTGTGGCGAAGGAGTGAGCTGTTGGAAATGGCTCATCAAGGATGGTTCCAGTTCTGCAAGAAGGTGTCACCCGGGCAAACGTACTGTGCAACAATTGCAGGGCGCCAAACCGCGTAGGAGGTATCGAGCAATGCGAGTTCTCACTGTACTACTGGCGAGCACGGCGATCGTTTGGGGCCTTGGCGCAACCGCGTGGGCGGCAGGCGCCAAGGCAACCAAGTCGCCTGGCAACAAGCCGAACGTCGAAGCCAAGGCCGAGGCGGCTACCCCCGCCCAACTGCGGGCGAAGATGCACCGAACCTTGGCCGAGTTGATCGAGGCCCAAAATGCCACCGACAAGGACGCGGCCAAGATCGAGGAGTTGACCAAGGAAATTGCGGATCTGCGTGCCCAACTCCAAGCGAAGCGGTCGGCCGTTCCAGCAGGTCAGCAGGGCGTGCAACCCGGCTGGCGCTGCCCGTGGGGCGGGCTGGGCATGGGTCCCGGTCGCGGACAAGGCATGGGTCCCGGCCCTGGCATGGGGCGTGGTTTTGGCCCTGGCCCAGGTGCGGGCGCCGGTCCGGGCGGTGGACGCGGTCCCGGAGCGGGTCGCGGCGCCGGCTGGGGGCCCGGCTTCATCGACGTCAACCAGAACGGCGTCTGCGATTACTTCGAGAGCCGCTCGTCGCGCTGACTGGTGTAGTCGAACTTGGTTTGTCCCCGAGTTTGTGCAACAATGACGGTCATGCGTAACCGCGGCGCCATCCCCTGGCAACGCCTAACGATGCTTGTGGCCCTGCTGCTGCCGTGGGCCTTGTTGGCCGCATGGCAGTGGCAGGAATACGAGGCCGAGCGGGAAGCCGCCCGTGAAACCCTGCGAAGGCAGGCCGATTCGGTAATGAACGCTCTGGTCGGCGGTGTCCGCTCGCATCGCCGACTGGGGCGTTTCTTGGAAGAGCAACTTCAGGGCGTTCTCGACGAGTTGGCCAAGTCGCAGGACGTGCTGGCCGTGGCCGTCGTTTCCGCCGATGGAAAGACCGCGCTGAAGGCCGGCAAGGCGGGCCAGTTGAACCTGTCGTCCCCGATCGAAACCGGCCAGTTCTGGGACGAGGCCGGCTTCCGCTGCGCCGTGGCGTTCCAGTTGCCGCCCGACATGCCCGGACCTGGACCAGGCATGGGGCCGGGTATGGGCCAGGGAATGGGGCCGGGACGTGGCGGTGGTCGGGGGCGTGGCGGACCAGCCCGGCAACTGGAGTCCGGCGATCCGGGGCCGACGGCGTCCGACGGACGGTTTGTGGCCGTGCTGTTGCTCGATCGGGCCCGAACCGATCAACAGATTCAGCACTACGCATTGCTGCGGATTCTCGTGGTGGCCGCCGGCGGGCTGGTGATCCTCAGCGTTACGCTGGCATGGCGGGCGACGATGCGATTGGCCGACGCCCGCGGCCGCACCCGATTGCTGGAAACCGAGGCCCGGCACCTGCGCGAATTGAGCCAGGCGGCGGCGGGCCTTGCCCACGAAACCCGCAACCCGCTGGGGCTGATCCGAGGTTGGACCCAACGGCTGGCGCAATCGCTGCCCGATAATCCCCAGCAGCACGAGCAAGCCCAGGCGGTGATCGAAGAGTGCGACCGGGTCACGGCGCGGATCAACCAGTTCCTGGCGTTTGCCCGGCCTTGCGAGCCGAAGATGGCCGAGGTGCGGCTGGCCGAGGTAATCGACGAGTTGGCCGGCTTGCTGGAGCCCGACCTCGACGCCAAACATCTTACGCTAGCCCACGGCCTGCCCCGGCCGGACGAGACGGTGCAGGCCGATCGTGAAATGCTGCGGCAGGCGTTGTTCAATCTTCTGCAGAACGCCGTCGTGTTTTCGCCCGAGGGGGGATCGGTTGAAATCGCCGTGCGAACGGGCGAGGATAGCTGCCGGCGGATCGAGGTGGCCGATCGCGGGCCGGGGGTTGCTCGCGAGATGGTCGACCTGTTGTTCACGCCTTACCACACCACGCGCTCCGGCGGCACGGGCCTGGGGCTCGCTATCGTGCGGCGCATCGCCACGGCCCACGATTGGCGGGCCGGCTATACGCCGCGGCCCGACGGCGGCTCGATCTTCTGGCTGGACGGGATTCATGGCTGAAACGCAACGCACCATCCTGATTGTCGACGACGAGGCGGCACAGCGCCGCCTGCTGGGCGACTTCGTCGCCTCGCTCGGCTTCCGCGCGGCCGAAGCCGTATCGGCCGAGGCGGCGTTGGAAGCCATTCGCCGCGCACTGCCCGACATGGTCTTGCTGGACATCCGTTTGCCGGGCATGGACGGCATTGCCGCGCTGGGTGAGATTCGCAAACTGAGCGCCGAGTTGCCCGTCTTGCTGATCACCGCGCATGGCGACCTGCGGCAGGCCGTCGATGCGATGAAAGGCGGGGCCGACGACTACCTGTTGAAGCCGCTGGACCTCGACGAGTTGGAGGCCGCCGTCCTCGACGCTTTCGGGCCGGCCGCGTGGCGGCCGGAAACCGGCCGGCGCGCGGCGCCGGAACTGCCCGAAGGATTCGTCTGCGAGAGTGCGGCGATGCGCCGCGTGGTCGAGACGGCTGCCGTGGTGGCGCCGTCCAACGCGCCGGTGCTGATTCTCGGCGAGAGCGGAACGGGCAAGGAGGTCATCGCGCAGTTGATTCATCGCTGGAGCCCTCACGCCGCCGGCCCAATGGTGGCGGCCAACTGCGCCGGCCTGCCCGAGTCGCTCATCGAAAGCGAACTGTTCGGCCACGCCAAGGGCGCGTTCACCGGGGCCGATACGGCAAGGCAGGGGTTCTTTCGCGCGGCGCACGGCGGCACGCTGTTCCTCGACGAAATCGGCGAGATGCCGCTGCACCTTCAACCGAAGCTGCTGCGGGCGCTGGAGTCCGGCCAGATCACACCCGTCGGCAGCGACAAAGCCATCGAGGTCGACGCGCGGCTGGTGGCGGCCACGAATCGCAACCTGGCCGAAGCGGTCGGCGAAGGAAAGTTCCGCGACGATCTGTACTACCGGATCAACGTGGTGGAATTGATTGTGCCGCCGCTCCGCGAACGTCGCGACGACGTGCTGCCGCTGGCCCGGCGGTTTGCGGTCGAGTTCGCCGGCGGCCCCGTGCGGCTCTCGCCGCAGGCCGCGCAATGCCTGCTGGCCTGTCGTTGGCCGGGCAACGTGCGCGAGCTGCGCAACGCCATCCAGCGGGCGTGCCTGCTCTGCCGGGGCGACGTGATCTTGCCCGAACACCTGCCGCCCAAGGTGGCCGCCCTGGCTTCAACGCCGGAAACAGAAAATGCCGACGCGGGACGGCTGTCGCAAGTCGAGCGGGCAACCATTCTTGCCACCTTGGAAGAATGTGGCGGCAACCGCACGCACACCGCCAAGAAGTTGGGCATCAGCCGCCGGGCGCTGATCTATAAGCTCAGGGCGATCGAGGCTGAATGATCTGGCGGGCTGGTAGTTGACCGCTCAGGCGTACATCGCTATACCTATCGGTGGTGCGTCTAATGAGTGAGCTTTGACCCCAAGATTTCCTGTTCTTCCGCCCTTCCGGCAGCTTGCGGCCCCCTGGGCGAAGAGCTACGATGGCCGACGTGGGCCAATTGCGGCCTCGACTCGTGGTTTCGTCGCCGAAGCCGCCCGCACAAGGAATACCAAAATAGTGGTTCCCACCCCACCTTTATTTTCCACCCCTGACACCTTTTTCACCCCCGGGAGGGAGTTATGAGTATTCAGCGCGACGAGGGAGGTATCAAATTCCATGAGCTGGGCACTCTGCATTCCGTAACTCGATGGATTACAAGCCATCCAGAGGGATTGGCGGAGTGGATGAAGAACGTCCGACGCGCGTACCAATCCGATCGAGCAGACGTTGCAGAAGAACATCGGGCTGCGGCATTGTTGATGATGGACGCCTCTTCGACAGGGCCGGCAAGGTTGGGGATGCTAGATGTCGGCGGGGCGACACTCCAGGACGCTGGAGCATGGAGTATTTGGTAGGACTTCACCGCCTCAAGCCGTGGTTCTGAGTTGCCGGAAGAACAGACTCAAGGCAACGGCGGCAAGGCATACATGTACAGGCTATTCGATGGTCGGGCCCGAATTCTTGGGGTGAAGGAGGGCAAGCTGAACTGCAAGGGTTTTGAGGGTAGCCATCAGTCCCTAGAGCGCGGGCACCCAGGATTCATGCCCGATGCCCCACGAGCCCGCGATCTTCCACTGGAGTCGTGGGAGAGCGAACTCAAGGAAGCGATTGCCCCCTACGGAATAGACCCCGCAGAACTGCCAACCGAACTGTTGGAGGCGATACGTTCACGCAAGAGCTTCACCCTCGTTGAGGGCGAGGAACCCAGGTTGCTCTACAAAGGTCGCGTGGATTCAGAAGACCTCGTGACCAAGCTACTGCGGCACGATCAAGCGACTGCAGCGATAGAACAGTTGCGAGTATATGCCTTCCATAACAGACACATAATGAACGGAGGCAGACCGCTTGAACTAGAAGCTATAGAGCCATATCCGGGCTTTGAGCATCCGCGGGTGTTTGAGATCCCCGCGTTGCTCAAAGATGAAGATGGCGTACAACAATCGACGACTGCCAACGGAACACAACCAGCCGGCCGTCTGATCTTGTTCACTTCGCGCGAGAATATGCCAAGTGCATACAAGAAATTGAAACCGCGTTGGAAGATCACGTACAGGGCAAATCAGAATCACGTAATTGGCTCAAAGCCAATTTCTGATCTCGTGCCAGGTGTCACCGGATCGTATTTTGTGTTCGGCACGGTCGAACTGCTCGCACTCGAGCCGGATTATGTTTCGCTTGGTCGTCTTCGTCCCAATGACGGCCCTTTGGTAAGCGCGCTCGATAGGTTTATTGGCGAACGTATTCGCGACCTTGCGAAAGAGATCAACGAGCGACGTCGCCAAGAACTGGACGACAAGACGCTGGACGAAGTTCAGCGAGAGAACCGGATGCTTGACCGATTTAAGAACCAGTTCTTAACGAGTCTGGAAACGGGCGTAGGCGCTGGCGATGGCGATGGAGAGGGAGAGGGGGGCAACCGTCCAATCCATGAGCATTCGCCGCCGGAGTCTGGTATCACACCGGAGAGTGTGGACCTTGCGTGGGATCCAACGCGAAGTCTGCGGCTTGGACGGGGCATAGTTGTTCATTTCTCTGCGATTCTCGGACCACGAGTATTGGACGCAACTGGCCGTACTGTCCCAACTGCAGAACTTGAGTGGTTGACTGCGGATCGGCATGTTGTAGAATTCGTTGGTGAAGATAGGATGAGGGTTGTTGAGAAGGGCAAGACTACGGTTTGGTGTCGAGTGCGCGATAGCGCCGTCGAATCGGCGAGAATTGAGGTCGATGTTTGGGCAGTAGATCATGTCCTGCTAACGCCGCGCGTTTTGGAAATCCCACTCGGCAAGCGCGAGCAAATAACGGCACAGGTAACGAACGACGAAGGGGCGCGAGCTACTGACGTGCTGCTGAATTGGTCGCACGATGCGGCGGACCCACTGGTCGTACGCATCTCGCCATGGGGCTATGTAACAGGCAACCGCTTGGGGAAGACATCTGTCAGCGCGGGAGTTGGTGACGAAACTGCGGGAGGGGTATGGGCCCGCATCCGCGCCGAAGTAACAGTGATACCAAATCCCCGGGAACAAGATCGCGGCGGTGGATTCCCCAAGCTATTGGTGACGGATCGAGACGTGGACCCTTCAACAGGTGAAGTACGTGAATCCAATGTTGATATGCCCACACTCTGGCAGGAGGTAAGCGACTATCAGCGCAATATCTGGTGGCTAAACCTCGGAAGCCCCGAGGCAGCGTTCTTCTTTGCTCAGCGGACGGAGAGCCCCAATCATTGGCGCGCTTTTCACAGCCAGAAGTTAATCGAGGTTCATCCGACTAAAGCGTACTTGGTTTCGTGAATGCCGAGGATTTTGAGTTTCAAGAACTCTGTGTCTCGAAATCCGTAGGCTTGGCGTTTCATGGTTTTGATCTTGTTGTTTGTGCCTTCTAA
>Ga0315287_10001698_pt1 | contig 20576 bp, 17 predicted proteins | sample YL17G11_0_MG_FD_205037 | JGI IMG/M metagenome (GOLD analysis project Ga0315287, IMG submission 205037) | Sediment microbial communities from Yellowstone Lake, YNP, Wyoming, USA - YL17G11_0 | ecosystem: Environmental > Aquatic > Freshwater > Lake > Sediment | place: USA: Wyoming | collected...
CCGCGGTTTTGTGACTTTTTGTGTTTTGTTTACAGAGCGCCCGAACCTTTCTTGTAAAAAAAAATTTAACCAACCCCGTCGCGCCCCCCCCCCCCCCCTCGCCCCAACTCTCCCCATCCATCCCCTTTTTGTTTTTCAAAATTTCAAAAAAGCAGAAGCACTGCGTGAACCAAAATCAAGTAGGCCACGAGCGCCGCCCGCGCGCCTGCCGACCGGTCCAGCGCGATCGCCGCCCGGTCGATCTGCAGGGCCACCGCCAGGACGGGGCCCGCGGTCGCGATGGGTGTCAGCTGCGCTGGCGCACCGCGCAACAGGCCGGAGAGCGGGGCGAACCCGGCACCACCGCCCGACAGGACGGCCGCCTCCACGTCATCCGCCCCCGTCGCGTCCTCATCTTTTTTGTTGGACAGCTGGTTGTTGCCGGCGGCCGCGCCCGCTACGCCCGGGCCGGAGCCCAGGGCGGCGGCCAGGCCGACGCCGGCCGCGCCCGCGGCCGCCGCGCGCGCGGCCGCCTCGGCTTCAGCCGCGGCGGCGCGCCGGGCGGCGGCTGCCAGGTCGGCCCGGAGGGCTGAGACCTCGGCCTCCGAGGCGGCCAGCCGCTCTCCCAGGCGGGCCGTGGCGGCGCCCGCGCCCGCGCCCACCGCAGCCTCGGCCGCGCGCGCCCGCACCTCCGCGGCCGCCCCGGCGGCCGTCGCCTCTTCCAGCTGGGCGGCCGCCCCCGCGTACGCTTCCTGCCATTGGGCCAGGGAGGCGGCCAGGGCGGCCGGGTCGTCGTCGCCACCCCCCGCAGCAGCGGCCGCTTTCAGGCTGGCCACCTCGCCCTCCAGCGCCGCCTTCTCGCCCAGCAATACTTCCAGCTGGGGGACGACCTCTTCCAGGTCCCTCGCCGCGGCGGCCGCCGCCGCTTCCGCGGCCGCACTCGCTGCCTGGGCGGCGGCTAGGGCCGCTTCCAGCTCACCCTCCTTCCCGCCCGCCCTCCCGGCCGCCGCGGCCGCGTCAGCCAGGGCCGCCTGGGCTGCACCCAGCTCGGCCTGTGCCGACTCCAGTTCGCACACGGCGGCGTCCGCGCGGGAGGCCGCCGCAGTCGCGTCAGCTTCCGCGGCGTGCGCGCGCGCGGTGGCGGCCGCGACCTCGGCTTCGAGCTCGCCCACCCGCCCCGCGTCCCCGGCGGCTGACGCAGACGCGGCCAGGTCGGCTTCCAGGGTGGTGATGCGGGTCGTGGCGTTGCCCAGGCGGGCAGCGAGGCCGGCCACCTCTTCCGCACGCCCGACCTCGGCAGCCGCGGCGTCTGCTTGCGCGCCGGCCAGCGCCGCCTCCAACTCACCCACCCGCCCCGCGTCCCCGGCGGCTGACGCCGCCGTGGACGCCAGGTCGGCCTCCAACGCAGCCACACGCTCGCCCGTGGCTTCAAGGCGGGCGGCCAGGCCCGCCCGCTCCTTTTCACCCGCCTCGACGGCCGCCTGCGTGGCCGCCAAGTCGGCTGCCAGGGCCGCCCCCTTTTCTTCGGACCACGCCGCCGACTCTGCGACCTCCGCCTCCAAGGCGGCGATGCGGGCGGCGGAGGCCGTGCCAGCTTCTGCAAGCGCTGCTTCCGTGGCGACGGCCGCCTCAGCCCGGGCGGCCTCCAGCGCGGCTTGCCCTTCCGCCCGGGCAGCCTCCAGTGCGGCGGCTGCGTCGGCCGCGCCGGCCGCCTCGCCCTCCGCCCGGGCGGCCGCCGCCGCGGCGTCAGCTTCCTCACCAGACGCCGCGAGGCGGGCAGTCAGCTCGGCCGCCTCCGCCCGGATCGCATCCCGCTCCGCCCCCGCCGCCCGGGCCAGGCCCTCCGACTCGGCCGACGTGGCCTCCAGTTTGGCCACCTGCTCCGCCGCGGCCGCGCCGGCCTCGCCCGCCGTCCGCTCGATGGCTGCCTCCAAGGCGGCGACGCGCTCCACGGTCGCCGACTGCTGTTCGGCCAGGCGGGTGGTGAGGGAGGCGACCTCGGCGGCGAGGCCGTCTGCGCGCGAGGTGGCAGCCGCGAGGGCGGCCGCCGCCGCCGCCTCAGCACCCGCCGCCGCCCCGCCATCGCCGGACTCCCCGCTGGCAGGGCGGGAGCCCGCCGCCATGCCCAGCGGCAGGACCCGGGCGGTGGCGGACGGGGTACGGCGGAAGGCGCCCGCGCCCCCGCCGCCCGACCCGCCCGTGCCTGGGCGGGAGGCCGAGCCGGGCGTGCCCGCCGACCCGGGCGGCCGCAGCCGGGACGCGGACCCGGGCGTCGCGGTCGCGTGGGCGCCAACGCGCAGGCCCGCCGAGCCCGGAGTGGACACCAGGGGCATGGTCGTGCCACCGACGCCGGCACCAGCCCCGGGCCCCCAGTCTGAAGGCGGGCTGGACTTGACGGGCGTCGTGTCGGGGGTCGCGCCTCGGGCGGCCATGGCGGCCGCCTTTTTTCGCTTGAATTCTTCCAACTGTTAAGGAGAAGAGGCGTTCGTCGGGGCGAGTTGGGTGTGTGTGAGAGCGCGCGCACACGTGCGCGGTGACGCGGCCAGGAGGGACAAGCGGTCGGACGCGCGCATCTTCGATTTTTCATTTCATTTTTTTTTTTCGTCGCCTGTCATCTTTTTTCTCTTTCTCGCGCGCGTGCCTCCCTCATTGGCGTATGCGGACGCACCTTGCGCCGCCCGGCTTCGGCGGCGGAGACGCGGGCGTCCATTTGGAGTGGAGGAAGCGTGTGCGTGCGAAATAGAGAGCGTGCGTGCTGCAAATGAAAGAGTTTGGGTTCTGACTCTTCAGCCTCTCGCTCTCTCGCGCGCGCTCTCTCACAACCACCCACCGAGAGAGTTACACCCCCCCTTCGTGAGCGAAACGCACCATGACCGACCCCCCACCCAGCCCCTACGCCACCCTCTCCATCCCGCCCACCGCGTCCCTGGCCGTCATCAAGGCCGCCTTCCGGACTGCCGCCCGCCGGACGCACCCGGACAGGCAGCACAAGGAAAGGGGGAGCGAGGGCCACGCCCCTCCTCCCCCGCCTCCCTCCCCGTCCTTCGCCGCCGCCAGGGCGGCCTACGAGACCCTGGCCGACCCAGCCCGGCGGGCGGCCTGGGACGCCTGCGCGGCGGTGGCCCCGGGCGGCGTGGCCCCGCCCCCCGCCTCGGCAGCCCGGGCGACCGCCGCCCGGCGGGCCGCGCGCGCGGCGGGGGGAGGGGAGGACGCCCTCCTGGCCGGCTGGGCGCCGCCCGGCCCCGTGTCCGCGCCCTCCTCCGCGCTCGTCATCACCTGCGAGGCCTGCCGCCGCCCGGCCACGGCGGCCTGCTGGGTGTGTGGCATGGACCTGTGCGCCTACTGCACGCGCACGCCGCACTGGAAGGTTGGGTGAAAAAAACGTGGTTTGAAGAACGTATTTTGTTTCCTCATGCCCCCGTTCCCCCCCCCCCCTCTTCACCTACCCCTCTCTCTCTCTCTCTCTCCTCCCCTTTTTGTTCAGGGCTCCACCGCCCTCCACTGGCCCCTCATCAACACGCCACACGCGCTGGTCGGCCGCCTGGCCCGCCGGGAGCTGGAGGCCAAGCGGGCGGAGGACGCGGCGGCCGAGGAGGAGGCGTCCCCGGGGTGGGTGCGCCCGGCCGAGCGGGCAGGCGCGGCCGAGTTTGCAGCCGCCGCCGCGGCCGCCGTGGCGTCCTTCCCGGACCCGGCTACCCGGGCGGCCACCCACATCCACGCCCTCGCCCGGTACTACCTGTGGGACCAGACGGAGGGCGCAGTGGTGGTGGCGGTCCACGTGCCGGGCGGTGGCGGCGGTGGACGGGAGGGAGGGGCGAACATCAAAAACAGGGTGGAGGTCGCGTGCTCGAGCGGCTGTCTGTCTGTCCGGCGGGACGGGTGCCCGGCCGTCGTGTCCCGCCGCCTGGCCCACCCCGTGTGCGGGGCCGCCCGCCCGGCTGTCGCCGTCACGAAGGATGGCCGCACCGTCGTGGTCGTCCTGGCCAAGGCCGCCACTGGTGGCCGGCCCTGGCGGTGCCTTTTTGAGGGCGACACCGACGGCGCGCGCGCGGCCGCCCCGCCCTACCGCGTGGAGGTTGAGGGCGGGGGGGGGAGGGGCGGGGGCGGCGGGGGCGCCGTACCTCCCCGGCCTCCCCTTCCATCCACCTCGTGCGTCATGGTGGAGCTGCCCCTCCCTTGGTGGGTGACCAAAGAGGATGTGAGCGCCGTGGACTGCACGGCGCGGGAGTTGAGGGTGGTGGTCGCGGGCGGGGCGGCCGCCCGCATCACCCGCCGTTTCAGGGCGGGCGCGGCCATCTCACCAGGGGAGGCGACCTGGAGCCTGGTGGAGGAGGCGGGCGCGGATCCCTCTCACCCAGCAGGCCACCGCCGCCCGGGCAAGCTCCTGGTCGTCGCGCTGGGCCGGGCGCCACCGCCGCCCACAGCCGAAGAGGCGCCAGCCTGCAAGAAGGAGGAAGGCGCCCTCTGCTTCTTCGCATGCGACGAGGACGCGTTCAGCCTGGGCGCCCCTCTGGCCGGTGGTGTGGTGGCCGCAGGCGGGGTGGGCACGGTGAGGGGCGAAGGGATGAGCCTGGCGCCCGTGCGGACGCGCGGGGAGCTTCCGCCTGGGGGCGGGGTGGGCGTGTTTGATGCGCTGTCGTCCTCGGGCGCGCTCGGTGCGGCCACAACGCCGGGGCGGGCGGGCGCCGGCGGGCCGGCGGCAATGGCGGCCAGTGATGACGGTGGTAGTGAGGACGAGGGTGCGTGGGAGTTTTGAAAAGAAAAGAGACAGCGGAGGGTGCACTACTTTTGTACTCAACAAAATTCTTCAGGAGGAGGGGGGGGAGCGAGGTTGAAAGAGCGGGGCGGCGGAGCGGCGGCCCGTGGGGATCGACGACGCCTCTCCCCTCGCCGCCCAAAACCCACGCTCCCTCACCCCTCCTGTCTCTACGTCTACATGCGTGCTAGCCCCACCTCTACTCTGCCCCCTCCCCCTCCTCCTCCTTCACCGGCCGGAGCCCGCACGGTAGGAGCATGCGCTGCTTCAGCTCAAAGGCGACCCGCGCGGGCGCCTCGTTCTCCGCGACGGCCAGGTAGGAGGTCAGGTAGTGGTGCCCCACCAGGCTGGCCGCCGTGTCTCGGTGCATGTTGACCGCCCACTCGAACCGGGTAGTGTCTGCGTTGCCCGTGCCGACGTGTTTCGACTGGAGGGAGTGGGGGGAAATGTGAGCGAGTGGTGTTTCCTCGCAACATCCTCACGCGCGCCCGTCGCCTGTGTCCCACCGCTCTCACCTGCAAGTGCTCCATCTGGCTGTTGATGTTCAACCGGTCCTGGAGGGTCGCCATAGCGGGCGATAGTGGAACACACAAACACACAAAAGTGACGCGTATATAAGCGTTATGAATGTCGGTTGCAGTCTTCTCTTCTCTTAGGCAACCCACTCTGCTCTCTCCCTTGACCTCGCCCTCACCCCTCCTAGCCAGGCAGCCCAGGGCGGCACCGGACGCGAGGCGGGCCCGCGCGAAATTGCCCATCTGCCCCCTGTCTTTCATCTATGCTTTCCGTCCATTTCAGTCGGACGAGTCAGTGTTCGCGTCCACCACTAAGACCTCATCATCATCCACCACCACGACGGGTGGGCCGTGGTGAGGAGCAGCAGCCGCACCGATGCTCGCCGCGGCCGCCCGGCCCAGTAGAGTGGCCATGAAGTCCAGGGCGGCGGCGGGGGCGGGCGGGGCGCCAGCGTCATCGGCAGGTGGGGTGTCGGACTCGGCGGGGACGGGTGCAGGGGGCGCCGCCGCTGTTGGCAGGCCAGGCGCCTTGCGCGGGCGCTTCGCCGCCGGCTCCTGCTCGGCGGCCGCGGCGGCCGGCGCCGGCGCCGCCGCCTCCGCGGCAACCGGCAGCCTGGGCGCCACCCGCTTGCGCGGGGCCGGCGCCGGGGCGGCGGCGACAGGAGCAGGCGGCGGCGGCGGCACTGGTGGGGGTGAGGCGCCCGGCCTACCGCCCTCCCCCCCACCCCCACCTGGGGGCGGGCTGCCGCCCGTCGGCCGCACGGGCGTGTCCGGGGGTGGCACGGAGGGGCGATCCGGCTGGCGGCGGAGCTCCTGGCCGGCGGCGGCCTCGGCCGCCTCGGCCGCCGCGCGCGCGGTCAGGGCGGCGGCAGCACGCGCCGCTTCCACCCGCACCGCGCGCGCGTGCGCGACCATTACCTCGCCCAGGCGGCCGGCCAGGCCGCTGAACTGGGTCTCCAGCTCGGCGACGTCCGCGGTGGTGGCGGGGCGAAGGGGGGGAGGAGGAGCAGGGGCGGCATAGCGGGCGCGGGCACGGCCACCACCCTCCTCCTCCTCGCCCCCCGCCTCCTCGCCCTCCGCCGTCCAGTCCTCGTCCGCCGACCAGGCCGCCCCTTCCGACCCGGCGTCCGGGTCGCGCGCGTCGGGTGAGCCAGCGCCCGCCACGGGCCGGCCGCTCCCATCCCGACCAGCAGCACGGGCGGCGCGGCGGGCGGCCCGGGCGGCCCCCGCGTCCGCTTCACCAGCCGGGGGCGAGTGTTGTTCACTGTCCGACGTGCACTGGGCGGGAGGGGAGGCCCCACGCCCCGCGTCTTCGTCTTCCCCTTCCTCCACTTCCTCAGTGCCCGACTCCACCACGCGGCGGGTCGGCGGCGGGCGGCGCATGGAACTGGGCCGCCCGCGCGCGGCCGCGGGCGGCCCGCGCGCGGGCGGCCGCCGCGCGGCGGCTGCCCCGCCCCGCCCCGCCCCCCCCGGCCAGGACCCGGCCAGCAGGGCTGCGACCCGGGCGGCGGCGGCCGGCCTGTCATCCAAGCTCGCCAGGGACCGGGCGACCGCCTCCGCCAGGGGGCGGGGGATGACGTGCTCCACCTGCGCGTCCGCACCCTCTGAAAAGGCCAGCAGGTCGGGCGGCGCGCGCGCCTGGATGCGCGCGAGGACGGAGCAGGCGTGGACAAAGGCCGGGATGTCGGCCGCCGCGCCCGCCGCCGCCGCCAGGTCGGCCGCGTGGATGGCGGGGTGGACGGCGCCGGCGGCGCTGGCGCTGGCGTTTGTGTGGGTGTAGGCGACTGCCGGCGGGAGGCCATGGTGATACGCGTGGGAGGGGGGTGGGGCGGGTGGGGGCAGGGGCGGGGGCGGGGGGCGTTCTTCTGTGTGTGACGCCTGCGCTGTGAGACCCGGGGCGCCAACGACCTCCCCATCTTTTTACACAAACACACCTTAATCCTCCTCAAACTCGGGCTGGCCGATGCTGCTCATCAGCCGGTTCCAGGCCTTGCCCTTGCTGTCCACCACCTTGGGCGCGCGGACGACGACGGGGATGGGCAGCAAGACGTGGTGGCCCGACACGAGCCCCGCCGTGACGCCCGTGAACCCGCCAAACGCGGCGTGCACCGCATTGTGGGCCAGGACTTTCGCGTAGATCCGGTCGGACGCGCACGTGGTGACGGACCGGATCATGTAGGACGGGTCGATCAGCTTGACGTCCACGGGCTCGCCTGAGAAAATGTGGAGGGAGAGAGAGAGAGAGAGTGTGTGAGAGAGAATGTGGAGGTGAGGAGATGAGGAGAAGACAGGCCGCGGCCCCCCCTTCCTCCCTCCCCTCTTGGTCCCCCCTTTTACCTGGCACCAGCCGCTTGAGCTCGCCCTTCAAGAATTTGCCGACATCCCCGAGTATGGGGTTCCCCGAAGCGTCCGCACCCGCCCCGCCTTTCCCCACCCTGGCCAGCAAGTCCTGGCCCGCGCCCTCCGCCACACAAATGACGGCGTGGCCCTGGCGGGTCAGCACGCTCTCGATGAAGGCCGCCAGCCCGCGCCGGCCCTCCAGAGCGAACCGGACCTCCGGAATGAGGCAGACGTCGACGACGCCGGACGCCATGGCGGCTTGCATGGCGCTGATGGAAAATAGAAAAGGGTGTGGCGACGAGAGAGAGGTGAGAGAGAAACAGTGTGAGAGAGGCCGGGGCGAGTGGGAGAGAGCGAGCGAGCGAGCAGAAGGAGCGCACGCCTAAAACCCCCCCACCCCCCCCCCCCCCCCCCCCCCCCAAAACGCACAGGAACCCGCTCTGCCGCCCCATCAGTTTGACCAGCCCCACACCCCGGTACGCGGACGCCGCCTCCACCTTGGCCGCCTGCAGCGCGCGCTGGGCTTCCTGGACCGCCGTCTCAAAGCCAAAGCACCGGTCCACCAGGAGGACGTCATTGTCAATGCTTTTGGGCACGCCCACCACGCTGCACGTCACGTTGCGGGCCTCGCACTCGGCCGCGATGGCGGCGGCCGCCGCGTTGCCGCCATTGCCGCCCACCACGAAGCACATGTCGATCGCGTCCACGGCCAGGCGGCGGACGATTGATGGGATGTCGGCGCCGCCCCGGGACGTGCCCAGGATCGTCCCGCCCTGCAGCTGGATGCCGTCCACGTCGGCCTTGGTCAGGGGGATGGGCTTGCGGTCCTTGTCATAAAACCCGCGCAGGCCGCCGCGGACGCCCAGGATGTTCCCCTTGGGCACGCCGTAATTGGAGAGCTTCACGACCAACCCCTGGACCACGTCGTTCAGTCCCGGGCACAACCCCCCGCACGTCACTATGGCGGCCGTAGTTTGTGCGGGGTCGAAGTAAATGACTTCCCGGGCGCCCGCACGGACGGCCCAGGGCGGGAGCGGGACGCAGACGTCGTCGCCGCCGTTCTCCATGAGGCGGGAGGTTGAGGCCGCGGCGGCGGTGGAGGGCGGGGTCATCGCCCCGCCCACCCCTTGGCAGGTCGCCCCCGCGGACTCAGTGGACGCAAACTTCATAGACGTCAGCGCAACCCGGTCCGCATCGTCGGCGAAGCCGCCCCCAAAGTTGTTGTGCAGGCTGAAGGGGGACGGGCTGTGTGTTTGTGGGGTGTTGAATTGGTGATGATAAAGCGGTACTTTCGCGCCCGAACCACACACCGCACACTCACACAAGCACACTGCCCAGCTCACCGTGGGGCCAGCTTGTGGCGGATGGTCGGGCATTCCAGGACGTCGTCGGACGAGTCTAAAAGAGCGGCAGCAGGTGACGGGAGAAGGGGGAAGGTTGAGAGAAAAGAGTGAAAAGAGAGAAAAGGGGAATAAGAACAAAGGCTACCGCGTTGTTCGCCGGGGCAGAGAGAGATCCGACCCAGGGCACCCCGTTCGCACGTTTGTCCACTACCATGAACTGACCTGGCGGCGGGATGCGGAAGGTGGTCCTGGACTGGTCGTCCGCCGGGCGGGTAGAAGCGGCAGTGCATGGGGCTGCGCGGCGTGGTTGGGGGCCGGCGGGGCGGGTGCTGTGCAACGAGGCGGTGCCTGGCCCAGGGTTGCGAACGCCGGGATGGTTGCGAACCAGGTTCATGGTGCTCATCGGACCTGGCGTTTTTCCTGGCTTCCGCGCGGCAGCACGACGCGCGAAAAAATGAACAAGTGAAGGGGAGCTGAGCGCGCAGTGTGCCCTCGCCCCCCATCATCGCGTCTTGTAATCCTTTTGCACACTTTCTCCCCGCGCTCTCACTCTCTCTTCTCTCTCTCTCTTGTGTCACCACGTCTGAGACCCGTCCGCCGAAAACTGATCGTAAGGGATCAACAGCTCTCGGGATTGGAACCGGAACAGGGCGGCCGCCTCGCCCGCCGCGATGCGGCCCGCCAGGTCAAAGGCCGGCGCGACCCGGGCGGCTTCGGCCAGGGCGGCCTCCACGCCTTCGACGTCCAGGTACGCCGGGAAGGCCGAGATGAGGCCGGCCACGTCTGTGCCGGGCGGTAAGAGGGTCGCGAGCTCCCTGGCGGCCGCGCCCAGGGCCGCGGGCCTGGCTTCCAGCGCCAACCGGGGTTCAGCTGTCAGGAGGGCGGCCACGTCCACCCCGGGCAGCTCGTGCTTGAGGCCGACCACGACCTCCGCGATTCGGTCCAGGCCTAAGCTCATCCTCGCCAGCAGCTTGGGGTCAAGCGTCGGAATGCGTGGGCGCAGCGCGGGCAGCAGGATGGCCAACCTCCGCAGGCGGTCGCCCATCTCCTCATCGTCCAAGCCCGCCTCCACCGCCGCCGCGCGCACCACCAGCCGACTCTTCAGGCCGTCATTCCACAAGAAATCCGTGCGCTCGGACAGCTGGAATCCCAGCTCCCATGGCGCGGCCGCGGCGGCGGTGGTCAGGGACCCGACCGGCGCGTCCTCGATGACGGCCTTGCGGCGACCGTCGGACGAAATGTAGAAGGGGTGAGGTTGAGGAGGGGCGGGTCGCTGCGAGCCGGATGAAGGTGAAGGGGCGGCATCGTCCACGTTCTGAGGCGTGGCGCGTGGGGGACGGGTAGGGTCAGGAAGCCTCCTGGAGCTGAGTGCTTGAGAGAGCCGGGAGGTGGGCGAGGGGTGCGACGGGTGTGAGGGCCGCATCGGGGGAGAGGCGCAAGACTCAAGCCGCTTGCTAGCTGACAAGTGACGAAGACGGAAATGCGTTTCTCTTTCTCCCCGTCAGTCCTTCATTCTCCTTTCAAACGAACGCCCATCTCGTTTCCCTCCTCCTACTCGCGCCATGAACTTTGAGGCTTCTGAATTTGCGGGCGGCGGCTTCATGCCCAGGTCCGTGGGGCAGGGCGGGCTGGCGGGTCCAGCAATCCCCCCCGCCGGCGGGCTCGCATTGCGTATCGCGCCCAGCATGCAGGCGCGCATTTCCTCGGCTCCTTGTCTCTCAACGCGCCGCGCCGCCTCACACTCTCTCTCCTCCACCCATCCACCCATCCACCCACCCAAATACATAGCCCCGCTGCCGGCGCCGCCACTACGCCGGGCGAGAAGGTGAGTGGATCAAGGAGAGCCATCTTCGCGCGCGGCGCGTTTTTTCTTCTCCACTCTCGCTGCTCGACAAGATTTCCGCCGGCGTTTCTCTCACGCTCCTCCTCCTCTCTCCCTCCCAGACCCGGGAATCCAACACCCAGTCCATGCGGGCGGTCACCATCAAGCAGCTGTATGACGTGAGTCTTTTGTTTGTGGGAGGGGCGTTGAGAGGGAATGGGTGTGCTGCTCTTCTCTCCCCAGTTTTTGAGCGCGCGGCACTCACTCTCTCTCCCTCTCTCTCTCCCTTTCCACGCTCCCAGGCCACCACCCGCCAGCCATCCACGGATGACGAGCTGGTTGTCGATGGGGCACCCATCCAGAGCGTGAGTTGTGGTGAAGAGAGAGAGAGACAAAGAGAGAGAGGCGGAGGTGGAACGAGAGAGCGCCTTGCGTCATGCTCTCGCTCGAAAAAAGCAAACAGCCGTTCCGACCCTTCATCACCCACACTTTTCACACACACGCACACACACACACAACACAGGTCACCCTCGTCGGCAAGGTCGTCTCCGTCACCGAGCACGCCGCCTGCACCGAGATCACGCTGTCCGACGGCACGGGCACCGCGCCCGTCAAGCACTGGCACGATGCGTCCGAGGACGGCGGCGGCGCGGGTGGCGGCCGGGCGACCTCCGCCCTCGCCCCCGGCACCTACATCCGCGTCCACGGCTCCATGCGCCTGTTTGACGGGGTGCGCTCCCTGGTCGCCTACGCCATCCGCCCCATCCTTGACGGCAACGAGCTCACCTACCACCTGCTGCAAGCGGTTTTCCAGCATGCGCACCTGAAAGCGACGGGCGGGGTGGGCGGGCCTGTCGCGGCGGCGGCGCCCGGTGCCGCGCCGGCCGCTGCCGGCGTGTTTGGGGCTGGTCCCAAGGGCGCCGCCGCTGTCGTCGACGACGGCGGCGTCGGCGCGGACGGGCTGACCGGCTTGCAACGGGCGGCCAAGGCGGCAGTGGGCGAGCTCGGCGCGTCGGGCGCCAACGGCGCGTCGGTCGACGCCGTCTGCGGCGCCCTGGCGCCCGCTGGCCACGCCGCTGCGGCGGTGCGGGACGCGGTCACCTTCCTGCTGGAGGAGGGGCACCTGTACTCGACGATCGATGAGAACCATGTCAAGGTGGCTTGAAAAAAGGGGGTGTGAAAACGGAGGGATGGATGGGAGAGAGGAAACCAAAACAACACGAGAGAGGAAGAGCCGCCGCGCGAGCCGTGGCTTACAGGCTCGGTGCGCTTAATCAGCGCGCGCTGTCCCTGGAGTGAGAGAGGCGTGTTTGCGTGGGTGCACAGCAGACAGAAGAGATCTCTTTCATGCAACCACCCCGACCTCTCCTCGTTCCCTTTTTAAAAGCGCGCCCGCCGCTTGCGCCCGCTGTACTTGGAATCGCCTGGCAGGTCATCGTACCCCCGCGCCCGCATGCGGTCCTTCTTGGCCAGCACCCAGGACCGCCCGCCTTTGGCGTCCGGGTGCCGCGCGGACCCCAGCCCACCTGCCCGCTCCTTGCCCCCTCTCTTCCGCCCGCGCGCCCGCCCGGCCACCCGCACTGCCGCCTCCTCCTCATCCGACCCGCCGTCCAGCGCGTTCGGCACGCGATCCCCCTCCACATACGCGCCCGCACCCCCTCCACCACCCACCATCAGCACCAGGTAGTGTTTTTTAGCGCGCGTGGAGTGCGGGTAATCAACGACCAAGCCCCCGCCAAAGCCCGCCCGCATGGCCGCGCCCACCAGCAGGGCCGCCTGGTCCGGGCCGTCCGGGTAGATTTGGAGGACCGCCCGGGCGCCCCGGGTGAGGCAGGCGTACAAGCTCTCAAAGAAGCGGCGCAGGCGCTTGCGCGGGTCGGCGGCCGAGGAGTCGGCGTGGCAGAGCCATTGGACGGCGGAGATGGAGACGGCCCCGTCAAAGGTGCCCGGCCGGAAGGGCAGGCCATCCCCAAGGTCGCCCCGCAGGAGGTCGCCCTCCACGCCCCGCGCCCGGGCGACGTCCAGCATGGCGGGCGCGATATCGGAGCCGACCCAGTGGTGGCCGGCCTCCGTGAGCGCGTCGCCCGACAGGCCGGACCCGCAGCCCAGGTCGAGCAGGAGGCGGGGCCGCCCGTCGGTGGGGAGGGCCAGTAGCTCCAGCGCCCGGGCCGTCAGCGCGGTCTGGATGGCGATCATGCGGGAGTTGGCCGTGTACTTGCTGGCCTCCACTTCGCCATAGTATATGTCAGGCGGGCTGACCAGTTCGGGGCGGTCGCCCCGGCCCATGGTCGGGGGCGAGAGGACGAGTTGAGGAAGGAGGTTGAAAGAAAATAGAGAGGGCCGGCGGCGGCCGAGTGCGAGAGCACGCCAGGGCGTGGTCAGAGTCGTTTCAGTGGCTGCCTCGCCCCAGGCAGGTGTGGATGGCGCGTACTAGTATACGGCCCGGTGAGCAGACGGGCCAGGCGAGCAGGGTAGGGCGGTGGCGCGGGCCGCGAAATAAAAAAGAAGCAGCCGCGAAAAAAGAGAAGTGAGAGAGAAGAGAAGCCGTTGCACGGTCTCCTCCTTCACTGGCTCACTCTTTTCTTCGCAGCAGGCCGCCCAGCTCCTCGGGCGCCTCATCCCCTGCCGACATCTGCAGCTCGCACACACTCACACACGCACACCAGCGCTGTCGCGTGTGCGCGTAGAGGTGAGAGCGAGTGGCGAGGGAGAGCGGAGCGGCAAGCGCCGCGCCGGGTGTCTCGCTTTTTTTTTTTGTTGGGCCGTGCCGCGGCCCCTGGTCCACTCTGGCCCGGCTGCACACGTACACCGATGTGTGCGCAGGCGGTCGGGCTCGGCGACCGGTGAACCATCGCCTACCCCACCAGCCCCACATCGCTCACGCCCTCCTCCTCCAACTATTTTCAACCCGCAAGACCCCGCGCCAAGGGACCCTTCCGTTCGCGTCGCCCCCACCTGCACTTTCTTCGCCCCTCGCCCCATCACCCCATCCATGTTCAAGCGCATTTTTGGCCAGGGCTCCGGCGGCGGCGGCGGCGGCGGCAACTCGACGACCAAGACGGTGGACGCGATTCAGAAACTGGGCGAGGTGAGCGAGAGAATGGGGCGGGCGGGTTTTGTTTTGTTTTTGGCGAGCAGCCGGGGTGTCTGCCGTGTGGCCTGCCTGGTACCTCGCCCAGGCGACGCGGGAGAGACGTGATTGACGCGTGCTGCGGTCGCTGCGTGGGCCAAGTGCCTGCGTGCGGCGCGTCAAACTCGGTGCCCACACTTCTGGCATGCGCCCCCTTCACATTCCTCTCACTTCTCCACCTCTCCACCCCGCCCATATCCGCGGCAGACCGAGGAGCTGCTCATCAAGCGGCGGTCCCTGCTTGAGAAGAAGATCGTGGCGGAGCTGGAGAAGGCCAAGGAGCAGACCCTACTGAAGAACAAGCGCGGTAAGAATGGGAGCGGCGCGGAGCGGAGAGGGCGGGGAGGAGAGGATGGATGGAGGGGAGGCAGTGGTCGGGCAGCGCAGCGCTCACATCACATTCATTCAATCCTCTCACGGCACCTCTTCTCTATCCTCCTTCACCCCCACCCCCACCGACCGCCAGCCGCCCTCATGGCCCTGAAGAAGAAGAAAATGTACGAGGTCCAGCTAGAAGCGGTGGAGAACAACATTCTGCGGGTGAACGAGCAGCAGATGATGCTCGAGAACCAGCGGACGACGGTGGAGACTGTCTCCGCCCTCCGCAACGCGGCCCAGGCCTCCAAGCAGACCATGTCGGAGATGAAGATCAATGACGTGGACACCGTGCTGGACGAGATCAACGAGCAGACGGACCAGATGCAGCAGATCCAGGACGCGATGGCCCAGCCCATCGGGGCGGCCGCTGACTTGGATGAAGACTCGCTCATGAACGAGCTGGAGGCCCTGGAGGCGGAGCAGCTGGACGCGGAGCTGTTGGCACCCGCCGCACCGGTGCCGACGACGCGGGTGGCTGCGCCGACGCAGGCCATGCCGGCCGTACCGGCGGGGAAGGCCAAGGCGAAAGCACCTGCGGGCAAGAGCGCAGAGGAGCTTGAGCTGGAGGCCCTGGAGAAGGAGATGGCGGCCTAGAAAAAAAAAAAAAGGAGAGGAGAAGAGAGAGAGCTGCCCGTCAGCCATGCCCTCTGACTTGTGTTTTTGTGCGTGCGCGCGCGCGCGTGTGTGTGTGTGTGTGTGAGAGAGAGAGAGAGAGAGAGAGAGAGAGATAAAGGTCGGGGCGTGTTCGTGGCGGGGGGAGAAATGTCGGTGGGGTCTGTGTTATGTGAGTGTGTGTTCTCTTCGGGACCGACCCCCTTTCACGGAATCTTCAGCACAAAGCAATCAAGGCGTCTCATCTATTGCACACGGGCACTTTCTAGTAGAGTCTAGGGAGAGGCACGGGACTCCATCAGCGCCCGCACAAACGCCACCTCTTCTGGGGACCGGATGTACTCCGCCCAGTCGTCGTCATCCAGGGAGTCGTTCCCCGAGTCAGAGGCGGTACCGGCGGCTGCTGCCGGGCCACCCTCCTCGACGTCCGCCACCCGTGCTCGTGTGCGCGGACGGGGAGGTGGGCCGCCGTCGCCGCCACGTCCGCCTCCACCGCCCCGCTTTGTGCCGGGCGTCACGGGGGACAGCAGCAGAGGCGGTCCCCCGTCCCCACCACCCGCCAGACGGGGCGCCGCCCCCGCCGCCGCCTTGCGGGCGGCGACAGCGGACGCCGCGGCCACCAGCGTGCCGAGGTGGAGGTGGACATGCCTCAGCTTCACCGACCCCAGCCAGGGCGCGGCCGGCGCTGCACCCAGGAGGGCCTGTTTCAGGGACCCCACGGCGCGGGAGATGGCCCGGGGCGGCACGTGGAAAAAGGCGGACGCGGCCTCGAGGGGGTATGCGAGGCCGTGGGCGGACGCGGCCAGGGCGGCCACGCCCGCGCGCAGGGCGGCCGAGCCGAGGGGCTTGGCGGGCTGCGGCCCGCCGGGGCCTTCCGCCCAGGCCAGCATGGCCATCGCCTCAGCGACAACCGCAGAGCGCACGGCCGCCGGGTTGACGCCCGGCGAGCACGGGACGGCGCCGCCCAGCGCCCTGCCCAGTCGCTCCGCCTCACCCGGCGCACCGCCCGCCGCTCGTTCCTCCCGGTGGCTGATCCCCAGGTCGCACACCAGGTGGTGGTGCGCGCTGACCAGGGACGCCAGGGCCACCCCCGCCGCGCCCGCGATGTGGGAGGCCGGGGTCAGGGGGTCGTCCGAGCGGGCGCAGGCGAGGAGGGCCGCCGCGGCCAGCAGGCGGTGGGGCGTCCGGCCGACGCCCGCCAGGGAGGGCGTGGCCAGGGCGGTGCGTAGCAGGAGGCGGGCGGGGGGCAAGGCGGACGGCGTGCGGGCGATGCCCGCCATCTCGGCCAGGGCTGCAAAGGTCGGGGTCTGCGGGAAAGAGGGGTGGGATGGAAGAAAATGTGGATGGGAGAGGAGGCAGTGAGAGACATGACGCACCCCGGCCGCTCCTCTTTACTCTCAACAACTCACGTCCTTGGACTTGGCCAGGCCGCGTTCGGCGTAGCGCAGGCTAGGGGCGCCTGTGCGGGCGGCGGCGGCGACTGGGTGTGGGGGAAAGGGATGGGATATGATGAGAGGGAACGAGGGGTTGGCGAGGGGTGGGACGCATGCGTCTGGGCGGAGCAAGTGATGCTGGCGTTGTTTTTTTTAAGGTTGCGAGCCGTGCAACGGGCGCCCCACGCCCTCCTAGCCCCTCCTCCCACACCCTGGCAGGCTGTCCCGCCCTGCCACTGCACGCACCTGCCGCGGTCAGCGCCCCCGCGTGGGCGGACACGAAGAAGCCCTCCCCGCCACCACTGACGCCCCCGTTTCCACCGCCGCCTCCACGCCCGCCCTCCTGCTCGCCCCGCCGGGGTGGGGGGCGCCCGTCCAGGGGCGTGTCATCCATGATGAAGCCGCAGGAGGTGCAGGCGGCGACGACGCCGCCAGCGGTCTCCTGACCGGCCTCGTCGGGCTGGGAGCTGGGCTGGCTCGGCGAGGGGCCTCCACCGACGCCGCCCCCAGCGGCGCCGCAGCGAGGGCAGGCGGGTTTCTGGGGGGGAGCCGGCGGAGTGGCCATTATGCTTTCGGGGGTGCGCCAGCAGTCTGTCCCTGTGCTTCTCACCCTCGCTTCACCCTACCAGCGCAACGCGGTGCGTGGGGGCTTTGGGAGGGAGAGAATCCAGGGAGGATCAGAGAAAAATGGTGTGAGGCAGGCAGGCGGCCAGGAGATTTTCTTCGCTTTCTTTCTTAGGAGAGCGAAGAAAATCGAGCTGCACTCTCCCTTTCCTTTTCCTCTCGCCTATGCCCCCCCCCGCGCACGCCTGAATTGCCATGCAACCCCCCGACCCGGTCGCCCACGGCGGCGGCCCGGGTCCCCTACCAGACCCCTGGCCTGACGCGTCGGCCTGGGACGTGTCGGACAGCGAGCAGCAGCCGTCCTCGCCGTCTGGTGTCGGCGCCGGCGGAGGCCGCTCGGCGCAGGGAGAGCGCGCGACTTCCGGAGCCAAGCCCGCCCGCATTGCCTGGACATCCACCGAGCACGCCGCCTTTTTGAGTGGCCTAGGCGCGAATGGGCGGAACTGGCGGGCGATTAGCAAGCTCATCGGGCCGACCCGGTCGCTGGCGCAGGTGAGGAAAAGAGGGCAGGAGGGGAGAGGAAAGCGAGGCGGTGAGAGACGACGCTGGGCCCGGGGGCGTATCACGACTTGGGCGGGCGGGCCGGCCGCGAGCGGGCCTGCTCCGCCCCCAGGAGCCCGGGGAGACGTATTGGCATGCCGAATCTGGGGGTGGCGGGCCGGGTTTTCAGGGGGGCGACGGCACGGGGCGGGGCTGAATGCCCCTGCCCCGAGTGCCTCGGCGCCGAAGGCGGCCGCCCGCTAGATTTTGTGTCCGCGCGGGAGGCCCGCGCGCCCCTGGGGCGGGCCTGCCAACCCTTTCAAAAGCCGAACCGGGGCACGTCATCAGACTGGAGGGGGCGGCCCGGCCCGGCCAGGCCCCACGCGGGGCGCCCGCGGAGGGGAGCGCCGGGCTGCTTCCCTCTTTTCCCCGCGCTGTCCCCCCCACGGCCCCCCACCCACGCGCTCGCCCCCCACCAACCTCCCCCTCCCTCCCGCCTTTCTTCCTACCACCAGGTCCGCTCCCACGCCCAGAAATACTTTCTCAAGCTGGAGAAGGAGGGCCGGGGGGCCATGATCCCCCCGGCCCGGCCCAAGCGCAAGCCGGAACCCAAGGGCGGCCCGCCCGGGCCCTCCGCGGCGGGCTCGCAGGCCACTGGGCCCCACCACCAGGCGGCGGCCGCAGCGCCTACCCAGCAGCAGCACCACCACCACCAGGCGGCCGGCCTGTTGTTCGGCACCGCCTTTGACGCCGACGGCGGGCACGGGCACGCGCCCGGCCCCAAGCGGGTGCGCCTGGCCGATGCCGCCCAGGGCCCGGCATCCGGGTCAGGGACGGGGACGGGCACTCACCTGGGCGGCGGCGGCGGCGGCGGCGGCCCCACCACCACCACCGCGGCCGGCCTGGCATCGCCGACCTCGCGCTCGGCAGCCGCGACCCGGCGGTCCAGCCCGACGGGCGGCGTGGGGCCCGCCCTCACGGCCCGCCCGACCGGCACGGCCACCACCACCGCCCGGGCGGCGTCCACGCCCTCCCCGCCCGCGATGGCAGCGACCGCGGCCACGCACCAGCAGCAGCAGTTGCGGCCGGCCAGGCCGCCCCTGCCCCTGCCTGGCGGCGGGTCGCGCTTGAGGAGGGGTGCTGCGGGCAGCGCGCCGCACCCGGCGACGTCGGCCGCTGTGGGCCCCGGGGGCCGCCCTGGCACTCGCGGACCGTCCAACGGCGGGACGACCACATCCTCCTCCGGGGGCGGGTCCACGGGCGGCCTCCTCTTTGACGCGCACCCGTCCTCCGCGGCCGCCCTGGCCTCCGTGCCTCCCGCCCACCCCACCGCCGCGGCCGACGCGACCGTGGCGGCCGTCGCGAACGCTCTGCGGGATGAGCAGGCCCACCAGAACCGCGGGCTTGACGGCGGCGCGGACGGGTCCGGCCGCGGATCGGGCGGCGGGTCAGACGGCTCCGGTTCGGGCGGCTCGGGCTCGCCCGCGGGGTCGGGTGGCGCGCCGCCGCCACCGCTCCCACCGGCCGGTTTGGGCGCCACCCGCGGAGGCGCCCTCGGCCGCGGGCCGGGTGCCGCCGCCGCCCTGGGCGCCTCCGCGGCCGCCTCCCCGCGCCGGGACAACCCGCTGGTCGTCGGCCTAGACCCTGCGTCCTTCCTGGTGCCGTCCGCGGGCGGTGGCGGTGGCGGGCGGGCCCGGCCGAGCGGCGGGCCCGACCACGGCCCGCGCCGGCCAACAGTCGCCCCGCCGCCCCGGGCGCCTGCCTCCGCCCCGCCCGTCGCGCCCGCGGACGACCTGGCCGCCATCGCGGCCCGCCTGCCCCCCGCCATCGCGGCGGGGTATGCCCGCCTGGGCGTGGCGTCCGAGTGGGCGGCGCTGGGCGCGGTTGGGGGCCCCCAGCAGCCCGCCTTCTTCCGCCCGGGCACCTCCTCCGGGCAGCAGCAGCAGCAGCAGGGGGCCCGGGCCGTCCGGAACTCGGGCTCTCCGCCCATTGCGACGGCCACGACCCGCCCAACCGGCGTGGCCACCCCCGCCGACGCGGTCGCCGCGGCCGCCCTGCACCGGTCGGCCGCGATCGACACTGCCTGCGATTCCATGGACGACTACCTGGCCGCCTGGCGGGTGGGCCCCGGCCAGACGTACAGCGGCGGCTGGAGCGTGGGGGTCGTTTCCGGCGGGGGGTCGCCCGGCGAAGACGGGCCCCCTCCACACCCGAACGGGAGCAGCCCGCCGGCAGGTGGGGGTGGGTCTGGCGGCGGTGGTGCCAATGGGCGGCCCGCCAGCGGCCTGCCCGTGCCGGGGGGCGCCCCTCTCACTGCCACCGCCGCGAACGCCAACGCCCGCCGGGTAGGCGTTTACGCGGGCCCCGATTACGATGAGGACGCGACCACGCCCCGCCCGCCGAGCTGAAAGGCCAGCACATGGCCCGGGCGGTCGCTGCCCGGGCCCGGGCCCGGGCGTGCGGGGACGATGACGCGGCCGCGCGACCGATGAGCTGCGGGGGTGAGAGAGCGCTGGGTTCGACCACCCACGCTTGCTCTTCTCTCCCTCCTAAAGACGCCAAAAAAAAAAGTTTTGAGCAACAATCCCCTCCATTTTTATGCGTGCATGCAATGCGCGCGGTGTCTTTGATTGGTGAGCTGGTGTGTGTGTGTGTGTGTGTGTGTGGAGGGGTGGCGTTCCTGCCGCCCTGTCCCTACCCCCCCCCACCTGTTCCCATCCCTGGCCAAAAAGCATGATTAACACAAAGCACCAACCGCACGCGCATGCACGGCCAGGCCCGTGCCGTGTGTCGTCCTTTTTTTTCTTGGTTGTGTTGATCTGCAATCCCCTTTTCCCCCCACACAAACGTGGTGGGAGCGGGAGGCGAGGAGGCAGTTTCTCCTCCTCTCCCCCTCCCCCCCCCCCCCTTTCTTCCCCACAGGTTTTTTTCCTTGCTCCATCTTCTTTCAAGGCCGTTTTTTTGCGGGGCCGCGGCGACAACGAGCTCCATCCGTTCGTCAACGATCGCTCTATTTCGTGCCCGTATACACTCCGCTTCTCGGGGGGGGGGGGGGGGGGGGGGGGGGGGGGGGGGGGGGGCGGGGGGGGCGGGCGGGCGGGGGGGGGGGGGCGGCGGGAAGAGGGGGGGGCGGCGGGCCGGGCGCGGCGCCCGGCGGGCCACGA
>Ga0315287_10001699_pt1 | contig 20561 bp, 14 predicted proteins | sample YL17G11_0_MG_FD_205037 | JGI IMG/M metagenome (GOLD analysis project Ga0315287, IMG submission 205037) | Sediment microbial communities from Yellowstone Lake, YNP, Wyoming, USA - YL17G11_0 | ecosystem: Environmental > Aquatic > Freshwater > Lake > Sediment | place: USA: Wyoming | collected...
CGTCTCCTGGCTCGTCGTCTCGGTGGACACGAAGTGGATGATGGACAAGTCGCGGGCGATCGAGGATGTCACCAACGACCACCTGCGCAAGCTGGAGACGGAAAAGCGGCAGCTCAAGCAGCAGGATACGCTCAACCTGTTTGAGATGGCCAAGACCGGCGATCTCGATCCGTCGCAGAAGCGTGAGATCACGATGCTCTCCAAGGCGCTGGACGACAGCCCGCCCGCCGAGTTCGAGGGCCGCTACGACGAGAAGCTGGAGCACGTGAAGGATGTCCTGCTGAAGCAGGAGCTGCTCAAGCCCTTCATGGTGGCGAATACGGTGCTTGACCCGGAGTCCGGCGAGGTGGTGGCGCGTCCGCGTGACCGCTTCAATTTCGCCCTGCTCTCCAAGCTGATCTACCTGGGCATCTACGATCTGCTGGTCGAGAACGTCGAGATGGAGATCGAGGCCAGCAAGCGCCTCGAGGAGATCGACTACCAGGCCAAGGCGCTGGCGCGCGGGCTTGAGCTGGTGCAGCGCATGCAGCCGCTCGACCGCCTCAACGACCAGGAGCACGAGGACTACAACGTACTGCGCACCGTCTGCCTGATGCGCGACATGGGCGATCTGGATGAGCATTTCCGCATCCGCATCGGCGCCCAGGCCGTGCAGGACGCGCTGCGCAACCTCGAGCTGCCCGCGCTGGAGAAGGAGCTTTCCGGCGAGATGGACGGCGCCACGAGCCAGAAGAAGCAGAAGCTGATCAAACGGCTGAAGGTCGCGCGGGCGTTCATCACCAGCGGCAACCAGCCCGAGTGGATGATCCTCACGGTGCTGCCGGTGCTGCCGCCGGAGCTTAGGCCGATGGTCGAGCTGGAAGGCGGCCGCTTCGCCAGCTCAGACCTCAACGACCTCTATCGCCGCGTAATCAACCGCAACAACCGCTTAAAGAAACTGATCGACATCCGCGCGCCGGAGAGCATCCTGCGCAACGAGCGCCGCATGCTCCAGGAAGCGGTGGACGCGCTGATCGACAACGGCCGCAAGGGCCGCGCCGCGGTCAACGTCAACAACCGCGCACTCAAGAGCCTGTCCGACATGCTCAAGGGCAAACAGGGGCGCTTCCGCCAGAACCTGCTGGGCAAGCGCGTGGACTACTCGGGCCGCAGCGTGATCGTCGTCGGCCCGCGCCTGCGTCTGCACCAGTGCGGCCTGCCGAAGTACATGGCGCTCGAGCTGTTCAAGCCGTTCGTGCTGAACAAGCTGATCAACCCCGACGATCCCAACCAGAACATCGCCCAGGCGCGGCGCACGCTGGAGCGCGCCGAAGACTCGCGGGTGTGGGACGCGTTGGAAGAAATCACGCGCAACCACCCCGTGCTGCTCAACCGCGCCCCCACCCTGCACCGCCTGTCGATCCAGGCCTTCGAGCCCGTGCTGATCGAGGGCAAGGCGATCCAGCTGCACCCGCTGGTCTGCGCGGCGTACAACGCTGACTTCGACGGCGACCAGATGGCCGTGCACGTGCCGCTGTCCACCGCGGCGCAGGCCGAAGCGCGGCTGCTGATGCTGTCGGCGAACAACCTGCTGCTGCCCGCCGACGGCAAACCGATCATCAGCCCGACGCACGACGTCGTGCTGGGCCTGTACTACATGTCGCAGACGGTCACCGAGGACGGTGACCCGACCAAGTATCCGGCGTTCATCTCGATCGGCGACGCCCTGATCGCCTACCAGACTGGGCAGATCCCGCTGCAGCAGCGCGTGCGCGTACATATCGACACGCCGATCGCCACCGACTCCGACCTTTCCGAGCAGTGGCAGCTCAATGCCGGCCTGACTGCCACCACCGTCGGGCGCCTGATCTTCAACGAAAAGGTGCGCGAGGTGATGGCTCATCACTTCGACGACCCGGCCGACTATCCCCTGCCCTACTTCAACTACGTCATCGACCGCAGCGCCGTCTCCACGATCATCAGCGAGTCGTACCAGCGCGGCGGACAGGATTTGACCGTGCGTCTGGCCGACGCGCTGAAGGACCTGGGCTTCGAGATGGCTACTGTCTCGGGTCTGACGATTGCCATCAGCGACATCGTCATCCCCAAGGAGAAGGCTTCCATCCTTGCCAGCGCTGAGCGCGAGGCGGCCGACATCTGGAGCAAGCGCAAGAAAGGCATCATTACCGAAGTCGAGAAGGACCTGATGGTGACGCGCATCTGGGACCAGGCCACCAAGGACCTGACCAAGGCGATGCGCGACAACTTTGACCGCCTGAACAGCGTGTACATGATGGCCGAGTCCGGCGCTCGCGGCAAGATGGACCAGGTGCGCCAGCTGGCGGCCATGCGCGGCCTGCTGGTCGGACCATCGGGCCGTGTGCTGGACTTCCCGATCAAGTCCAACTTCCGCGAGGGCCTGTCCGTCTTCGAGTACTTCATCTCCACCCACGGCGGACGCAAGGGTCTGGTCGACACGGCGCTGAAAACCGCCGACTCGGGCTACCTGACGCGCCGGCTGATCGACGTCGCCCTCGACGTCTCGGTGACCGAGGAAGACTGCGGCACGACCAACGGCATCTCCATCGGCCTGGTCCGGCTGGACAGCGCCAAGCGCGTGCGCAAGGCGCTTGTCGGCCGCGTGCTGGCTACTGACGTCATCGACACCGAGACCGGCGAGACCGTCGCGCGGCACGGCGTGGAGGTTGACAACGTGCTGGCCGAGATGATCTACAACCTGCACATTCCGGCGGTGAAGGTCCGCAGCGTGCTGGGCTGCCACACGCTGGGCGGCGTCTGCGCCAAGTGCTACGGCTGGGACCTCGCCTCAGGCAAGATCGCCCAGGTCGGCGACCCCTGCGGTGTCGTAGCCGCGCAGTCCATCGGCGAGCCTGGCACGCAGCTGACGATGCGCACCTTCCACACCGGCGGTATCAAGGGCCGCGACATCACCCAGGGCTTGCCGTACGTGGAGACGCTGTTCGAAGTACGCGGCGTGAAGAGCCCGTCGGTGCTCTCGGAGGAGGACGGCGAGGTCGTCTCCATCTCGGAAATGGTCTACGAGCGCGTCACCATCCGCACGCCGGAGGGCGACCGCGAGAAGACCTACGAGGTCGTGCACTCCTATGCCGACCGCCTGCGCATCCACTTCCGCAGCCAGGTGGCCAAGGGCGACGCGCTGGACGACGCGGAGTCGGCGTTCGCTGATTTCCCCGGCATCGTCACGCAGCTGTTCACCGATACGCACAAGACGTACTGGAAGATCAAGATCCGCAACCACGACGGCGGCGAGCACGAATACGAGACGCCGCACGAGAACCGTCGCCCGCTGGTGGCGGTCGGCCAGCACATCCACCGCGGCGACCAGCTGTGCGAGGGCGACCTCGACCTGCGCCGCTACCACCAGCTGATGGGCGACCTGGCGACGCAGCTTTACATCACCAACAAGATCCAGGAGATCTACGAGAGCCAGAACGTCAACACGAACAGCAAGCACATCGAGATCATTGCCAAGCAGATGATCCGCTTCGTCGAAGTCGTTGATCCGGGCGACCTGGAGGGCTTCTACGAGGGCGACATGCTCGACCGCATCGAGTTCTACAAGACGATCGAGGACATGAAGCGCGAGCACCGCAAGCCGCCGGTGGGGCGCAGCCTGCTGCAGGGTATCTCCAAGAGCAGCCTGTCCACCGAGAGCTTCCTTGCCGCCGCCTCCTTCCAGGAGACGACGCGCGTGCTGACCGAGGCGGCGATCGAGGGCAAGAAGGACGACCTGCACGGCCTCAAAGAGAACGTGATCATCGGCGGGCTGATCCCCGTCGGCACCGGCCGCGTGGCCGCGATTATCGAAGAGGTGGCCGCAGACACGATCTTCGGCGTCAGCGAAGCCGAGCCCAAGGAAGAGAAGCCCTCGGAGTCGATCTTCTAGTTATTGCCAGTTTGACATTGATAAGCGGCGGCAGTTGGGGAACCAGCTGTCGCCGCTCTCGTCTTATAATGCGACTAAGTGCAACCTAAGCGAATCAGCCACTACAACATCACCGCCGAGCTCGGCAAGGGCTCGATGGGCGTGGTTTATGAAGGCGTGCCCGACGATGGCGGCGCGGCGGTGGCGATCAAGGTCTTCTTCCCCGACGCCAAGCTGACGCCCGAGGAGACTTCCACACTGCTGGAGCGTTTCACCCGCGAGGCCGCCTCGCTGCGCCGCGTGCATCACGAGAACGTCGTCGAAGTGCTGGAGGTGGGCTGCGAGGGCGAGCTGGAATACATCGTCATGGAGAAACTTGCGGGCTACAACCTCAAGGACCTGCTGGCGATGGGCACGCGTTTCACGCTGGCCGAGACCTTCGACACGCTGCTGCAGCTGCTGGCCGGGCTGGCCGCCTGCCACCGCGTGGGCATCGTGCACCGTGACGTCAAGGCCGCCAACGTCGTGCACGCGCCCTCCGGCGTGATCAAGCTCACCGACTTCGGCATCGCGCGCATCGTCACCGACCAGACGCTGTCGCGCGCCGGCACCATTGTCGGCACGCCGAACTACATGAGCCCGGAGCAGATCCGTGGCGAGGACGTCGACCCGCGCACCGACATCTTCTCCGCCGGCGTGCTGATGTACGAGCTGCTCACCGGCGTCAAGCCCTTCGACGGGCCGGACGTGACGGCGATCATGTACAACGTCACGCACGTCCACCCGCCCTCGCCGCGCTTCTACAACTCGGCGCTGCCCGAGGAGCTGGACGGCATCGTCTACCGCGCGCTGGCGAAGGACGCCGACGAACGCTACGCCACGGCCGACGACCTGGCGGCTGACCTGCGCTCTCTGGAGCAGGCGCTGCACTACCGTGACGATACCGAGGCCGTGCTGGGGGCGCTGCCCGCCGCACCGGATGTCGACGCCGCGATCGCGCTTGGCCCGCGCGCCAATCGCGTCGCCAACAACTCAGTGAGCAGCAGCACCGGCGCGGCGCTGCGCAAGGCCGGGCTGGCGGGGCTGGCCAGCTCGCCGGACTCCATCGCGCTGTTCGGCGGCGGGATCCAGCCGGGCACGCTGTACTGCATCGATTGCGGGATGGCCAACAGCGCGGACCACGAATTCTGCGTACGCTGCATGCGCCCGCTGCTGAAGCGCGACTCGGTGGACAAGCTGGCGCTGCAGAAAGCGCAGATCCTCTCGCGCTCCAAGCGCGGCGACTACTTCTTCCTGACCTGCCTGAGCATCATCATCGTCGGCACGCTGATCCTGATCCTGTTCCTGTTCTTCAAGCCGATGATCAAGCCCTGAGGCGGCACGCGCGCCGGCAACTGCTACTGGGCCTGCGGCTGCTTGGCAGGCGGTACGACCTCACGCTCAAGCTCCTGGATACGCTGGCGCAGCTCCGCTGGCAGGCGGGCGTCCAACTCGGCCAGCGGGTCGCGCCGGCCCTCCTCATAGGACTGCACTACCGCCTCGGCCATGTCCGCCTCCTCCGCCAGGGCGCTGCGCAGCGGCGCGCCCTCCAGGCCCACGCCCTGCTTCAGCAGCGCATGCAGGCGACTGTAGATCGCGCTGAGGCGCGCCACCTCCGCCGGCCCGCCCAGGGTGAGGTCGGCCTGTGCGCGCGTAATCTGGCGCCTCAGGTACTTGCTGTACTCGGAGAGCACGAAGCGTTCGTTGCCCTCCAGCAGCTTGCGATAGGCGACGACGCTGGCGGAGCGCTGGAGCGATTTGCGTCCGGCGAACAGCCCGACCGGCGCGGCCATGATCAGAAACGGCAACAGCCCTTCCAGCAGCGCCTGCGAGTCCATCGAGGCGACGAGCAGGTAAAGCAGAAAGCTGACGGGCAGCCACAGCAGCAGAGGGATGCTCCAGTGTATGACAAAGCCGCCCCAGCTCTGCACTTCCTTCGCGTTGGGCTTGAACTGCCGGCCGGCGGCAGTGAAGCGCCAGTGCACGTCGGCGACCAGCTTGTCGATCAGTTCGCTCATTTCGGCAGCTTCCAGGTCGGCGGGTACGCCCCACCGCCAAGCCACGCCTTCAGCTCGTCACGGTAGTTGCGCACGAGCTCGAACGCCGCGCGCCGCTCGCGGTTGTAAGCAGCTACATCTTCAATGCCCGGGAACGTCGACGGCACTTCGATCACCGAGTCGAAGCCGAACGGCGCCTTACCGTAGACGGCGACGTAGACGTTGCCCAGGATGCTCTTGGTCAGATACGGCTCGGGATTGGCCTGGATCGCCGCGCGCGTCTCGACAACCCAGTTAAGCCAGGCCAGGTCCTTCTCGAAGTACGGCTTGAAGCTGTCAGGCTGCGGCTGGTAGGTGCGCGTCGCGGCGTCGTAAGCGCGCACGGCGTGGAATGTGAACCCGCCGTTCATGCCGTCCAGGTTGCGGGTGGTGATCAGCTCATAAGTACCGTTATCATCCAGATCAGTCAGGTCGAACCAGCCGTACTGCGTGCGCGCCACACCCGTCTCGATGGCCTGCACTTCGCCCGTCGGCTGCACGCTGAAGCCCAGTACGCGGCTGTCGACCGGGCCTTCGCCGAAGGACAGCAGGAACACCATCTCGCCCGTGGCATCGGTAGACGTGCACCACACTCCGACGCGCGTGAGGAATCCCGCGATCGCGCCGCCTTCCAGCGCCAGCGCCTGCGCCTTCTTGTCACCGGCGATCACGGCCAGGTTGGTCTGCGGCGGCTGGTCCCACTGATTAGCCGCCGGATCGGTGCGAGCCACGGCCAGCACGCAGGCCGCGTCGCTCTTGGGCCAGCGGAACTCCAGCAGGTCCATGCCGCTGGCGTTGCCGGGCAGCACCGCCGCCGCGGCAAAGCCGGCCTGGGCTTCCAGCGGCAGCAGCTGCACGCCGATCTGCTTGGGAGCGGCCACGGAGAACGGCGCGCCCTCAAACTCGCGTGTCGGCTGCTCGGCGCGCGCCGGCTGCATGGCGGCCAGCAGCAGCGCACCCAGCGCCAGCAGCAGAGCTGTAATACGTGAAGCCATGGCGGTGATTGTACAACCGGCGCGACGCGAGCTCGCCCGCGCGATCCAGCGGCGCTCGCGGCGGACTATTCTTTCTGCTGCGGCAGGTGGATCACCGGATCCAGCCCCTGTTCGAGCTCCTCCAGGCTGTCCATCTCCGCGGCCACGAGGTCGGTGTCCTGCAGCGTCTCCAGCAGGCTGTCGATCTGCACGCCCATGCCCTTGGGATCGGACAGCGTGATGGCCTGGTCCACCACCAGCCGCATCGTGTCGGCGATGGTGCCCATCTGCGCATCCAGGTACTGCACGTTGGCCTTGGCCTTGTCGATCTTCTCGGCGCGCTTTTTCAGCACGTCGACGTTCTTCTGTTTCACGTCCTTTACGCGCTCGTCGGTCGCGCCGGCCAGCTCTTTCTCCAGCCGCGCCACGTCGGCGGCGATGCGCGCCGGATCCACGCCCGCCAGGTAATTGTGGTAGCGCGTGACGGCCATGGCGAGCTTGAGATAGCTCGCCAGCAGCACCGACACCTTGCGCAGGTTCTCCTTGAGCAGCGGGTCCTTGAGCTTGGAGAGGCTCACCGTGTCGCCGCGCAGGCGCGCCGAAAGCTGCTCCAGCTCCAGGTAGCGGTCGCGGATCGGCGGCTCGATGTGCGGCCACAGCGCGTTGCGCAGCGCGAACACCTGCAGCTCCTTCTCGTCTTCCAGCTCGCTGTCCACCACGCGCTGGTAGCGCGGGTTGGTGCTCAGCATGTAGAGGAAGCACACCTCGACCGCCGCCCCGACAAACAGCCAGCCGAGAAAGTGCTGGAAGTTGCCCAGCCCGTCGATCAGCGCCAAGCCGCCAAACAGCGTGAGTACACCGTAGTTGTACCAGTTATGGAATGCTTCATGCAGATACGTTTTGTACGGATACTTGCTGCTCATGTTAATGCTCCAGTATCCGCCCGGCGGAAACTGCTCCCCCTCCCTGTCCACCGTAGATCAGCCCGATGATCTGCTGTTCCAGGTCATTGTACTTGCCCTGCGCCATCGCCTCGCGCGTGGCTGCCGTCGGCGGCGGCGACTCCACCTCGGCGATGATACGCCCGGGATTGGTGCTCATTACCATGATGCTGTCGCCCAGAAAGATCGCTTCCTCGATGTCGTGCGTGACGAAAATGAACGTCGGATTGAGGTCGCCGTCGAACCACAGCCCGGCCACCAGGTCCTGCATCTCGCGGCGCGTGATCGGGTCCAGCGCGCCGAACGGCTCGTCCATCAGGATGATCTTCGGCGAGCAGGCCAGCGTGCGCGCGATGGCCACGCGCTGGCGCATCCCGCCGCTGAGCGCCTTGGGGTAGTACGCTTCGGTGCCCTCCAGCCCGACGCGCTTGATCAGCTGGCGCGCGCGCTCGTCGCCTTCGCCGCGCGGCACGCCTGCCAGGTCCAGCCCGAAGCGCACGTTGTCCAGCACGCTCAGCCAGGGGAACGAGCTGTAGTTCTGGAACACCATGCCGCGCTCGCTGCCTGGCCCCGTCACCAGCTGGCCGCCACAGATCACCTCGCCGCTCGTCGGCTCAATCAGGCCGGCGATCAGCCTAAGGATCGTGCTCTTGCCGCAGCCCGAGGGCCCGAGGATCATCCGGCACTGCCCGCGATCCGGCACGTCGGCGATGCTGAAGCTGATCTCCTCGACCGCCAGCCGTGGCCGCCCGCCCGGCACGGGGAAGGCCTTGCTGACTTTGCGCAGCTCGACGATCACTGGCGGCGCCTGTGTATCCATTTAGGCCGACCTCCAGGCGAACAGCCGCCTGCCGACCTGGCGGAACAACTCGTTGGTGCCCACGCCGAGCGCCAGGATCACCAGCACCAGCGCGTAGGCCTGATCCACCTTGCCGAACTTGCTGGACTGCGCGATGAGGTAGCCCAGCCCGTACTTGGCGTTGACCAGCTCGGCGAGAATCACGTAGGTCCAGCCCACGCCGTAGATCACGCGGCAGGCCTCAAAGATGCCGGGGCAGGCCGCCGGCCAGAGCACGCGCAGGATCACCTGCCGCGGCTTGGCGCCGAGCGTGAGCGCCGTTTCGAGATAGATGTCCTCGACGTTGAGGATCGCCTCGCCGCAGATCGGGATCAGGTAGACCACCGTGCCGACGAACAGGAAGGCGATCTTCATCTCCTCGCCGATGCCGAACAGCAGGATGAACAGGCCGGTCACTGCGGAAATCGGCAGGTAGCGCAGCGGGCCGGTGAATGGCTCAAACCACGCGCGCACCGGCGGATACGAGCCCATCAGCACGGCCAGCGGAATCGCCACCAGCACGGCCAGCAGGAAACTCACCGTGATGCGCAGGAAGCTGGCGATCGCGCTGCGCACCAGCCCTTCGTTGGCGTGCATGTAGCCCAGCGCGGCGAGCACCTGCCAGGGCGACGGCAGGATCATCGGCGAGATCACCGGCCGGCGGCCGGTCTGCTCTGCGCCGCGCGTGCTGCGCCAGTACTCCAGGTTGCCCTGGCCGCCGCCGGCAGTCGTCTCGCCATCACCGCCCATCAGCCCCAGCGCCTCGCCGCTGCCGGCCGCCGCTCCGGCAGCCCCGCTGCCTGGTGGCATCGGGCCTACATTGCCGCCTGATTGCGGCGCTGCTACATCTGACGGCGCGGCTGGCGCGACCGGCTGCGTGGGCTGCACCGCCGGGGCAGCTGCAGGCGGCGCTTCGGGTTGCTCCTCGAGCAGCGGCGGCAACAGCGGCGCGGTGAGCACTACCCACAGCCCGAGTACCAGCAGCGCAGACGTCGCCCCGATCAGGCGGCGGCGCATCGGCGAGATTTCCTGGCGCAGCTTCATCAGTGCTTCCTACTGCGCCTGCTCCTGCGGAATCACCTCGAAGTCCGTGCGCCGGTTCTTGGCGCGGCCCTCCTCAGTGTCGTTGCTGGCCACCGGCTTGTCCGGGCCGTTGCCCTTGACGATGAACTTCTCCTTCGGGAAGCCGTACTCTTTCACCAGGAAATCCACCACGGCCTGCGCGCGGCGCTGCGACAGGTCGATGTTCATCTGCCGGCCGCCGACGCTGTCCGTATTGCCGCTGACGCGGATGTACGTGGCGCCAAAGGTCTGCGCAAACTCCGCTGCCCCGGCCAGGATCGACTTCGCATTGGCGTCCAGGGTGGAGGACCCGGTGGCGAAGTACACCGTCATCGGCTTGGTGACAATCGGCTGCGCCTTCTGCTCCGACGGCGTCGCGGGAGTCTTCGGCGCTTCCTCCGCCGGCTTGGCACCCGTGCCCGCCTGCTTCGCGGTAGCCTCGGCGACAAACGACGAGTTGCGCGTCACGTCGGCGCGGTTCGGCTGGTCCAGCAGGCCGACCTTTTTCCAGATCTTGTTGGCGGTGTTGAACAGGGCGTCGTAGCCCATCGGCACGGAGCCGTCGAGCTCGAACAGCCGGCGGTTGGTCGCCGCGTCGCCCAGCTTGACGTCCATCAGCATGCCGGTCGCGTCCTCGAGCTTGATCACGTTGTAGCTGTTGACCAGCACTTGCGCGGCCATGTCGGGGTCGGCGTTGGCCATGTCTACACCCTTGATCCAGCCCTTGACAAAGCCTTCCACGGCGCTGGGGTAGCTGGCGACGATATCACCACGGGCGACGATCGTGCCACCCAGCAGGTTGGTCGCCTCGCGCGTGGAGGCCAGGATCGTCGCGCCGGGACGCTCGGAGGCGGCGATGTAGACGTCCGGGCTCCAGGAGACGCAGGCGTCGACCTTGCCCGCCTTGAACACCGACGCTGCCTCGATCGAGCTGTTGGTGAACACGGCGTTGACGTCGTTCGGCCCCATGCCCGCCTGCGTGAGCAAGTACAGCAGCAGGAAGTGGCTCGGCGTGCCCTGCGCCACGGAGATCTTCTTGCCCTTGAGCTGGGCCACGCTGCTGATGCCCTTCGCGACAGCGATGGCGTCCGCGCCGCGCGACCAGTCGGTCTGCAGAATGGTCACCGGCTTGAGCGCGGCCAGCTGGTTGTACTGCAGCGCGAACATATCGACCGTAGTGGCCATCATGTCGACGCCGCCCTTGTCGCCGCCGGTCTTGAACGCGTCCACGAGCTGCGGCATGTCGTCGATCTGGATCAGCTCGACTTCGATCCCCTCATCCTTGTAGAACACGCAGTCCGTGTTGGGCGCCTTGCCGTTGTTGGCGATCAGCCCTCCGGCCATGCCGCCGTACAGCACGATGCCGCACTTCAGCGGCCGGTTAAGCTTGCCGCCGCCCGCCGGCGGAGCCGTCGTCTCACCCGCAGGCGTCGTGGTGCCAGCCTGCTGCGTCGAAGCCTGATCCTGGCCGGCCTGGCTGACGTTACCCCAGTCGCCACTCTCCAGATTGCCCTGCGGTCGCTTCTCGGGCGCCACGACCTTGATCACCGGCTGCAGCCAGCCCAGTTTGTAGATGCCGAATCCCAGCAGGAACAGCACGACGATGAACAGGAATACTTTCGCACCTGGCTTGAGCCTCATTTCACTTCTCCTCTTTCGCTGGCTTGCCGCCCCCCGTCAATGGACGCCCGCTGGCGGGCGGCTCGGAGACCACCACCGGGTTTTCGCCGGGCGCCACGAATGGCGCAACCGTCCTGAACAACCGCTCTTCCTCGACCTGCTTGGTGCGGGTAAAGTCCCCCAGCGCCTGCTGCGCGGTCTTGAGCTTGGCCATGTTGGCCTCGATCGCCGCTTTCTTTGCGGCCACGTAATCATCCATCTCCTGCTTGTGGCGCGCGTTGGCCGCCGCCACCTGGTCGCCCACCTGGCCCACGCTGTCCCTCAGGAAGCCCAGGTACTGGTCCAGCGCCTGGTCGCGGCGCGCGGCATCCGCCAGCACGTCGCGCAGGTCGCGGCCCATGTTCTTCAGCGTCATCTTCACCATGCGCGCGCGCATGTCCATCGCCAGGTCGGCCGTCTCGGGATCGTTGAGCATGGCCTCGACCTTGTAGACATCAAAGCCCTTTGGGTCGGGAGTCAGGTTGGCCTGCTTGAAGATCTCCTCCACGCTTAGCACTGGCAGCAGCGCAATCTGATCGCCCTCCGCGCCCCCGCCGGCCAGCTTGCCGGCCGCGCCTGCCGCTGCAGCCTGCGCGGTTTTCGCCGCCTCGAACTTGGGCTTCAATTCGGACTCCAGGTCGGCGCGCACTTTCTCGATCGCCGCCACGACATCCTCCTCGCTGCCTCCCGGCGGCGCCTGCTTGTGAGCGTCGTCGGGGAACTCGACTACGAGTCCAGCCAGTTTGTGCAGTAATCCCATCTCAGGCCAAATGCCTCCTGAGCTGAGATTATACATACGTTTATGCTTCAGCGACGGCAGCTGCGAGAGAGCGGTGAGTTCAGGGAGCTGGCCGCGTGGCTACTTCACCCACCTGACCTTCCATTCCTGCTCGTACTTCTCGTAAACCATGCGGTAGCTGTCGGCGATCCGCGGCCAGTGCTGTTTGACGAAATCCACGTGTGCCGCCAGCTTGGCATAGGCCGGATGCGAGAGATCCTTGTCCTGCGCATAGATGCGGTAGATCTCCTGGAACGCGTACATGTGCTCGCCCTGCGCCTTCTCCTCGTAGCTCTTGAAGTACTGCTCGAGCTTGTCCGACGTCAGCTGCGGATCCAGCGTCGCGCGGTACTCCTCGTACTCGACCTGCAGCTCCTCGATCGAGCTCTCCAGCTTGTCCAGCAGGTCCAGGTACTGCCCGGCCGCCGTGGGCAGCAGGCCGGCGCGGATGTGGTACTCCGGCAGCGACCCGGCAGCATCATTGAACTGGCGCCGCACCTCATCAATCGCATCCAGCCGCGCCTGCAGCTGCAGGTACACATCGGCCAGCTGCACGTCCAGCTTGGCCTGCTCGCGCGCATGCACCGCGTTGCCCCAGCGCTGCCTGAGCCGCTCCGCGCCTTCGGGCGAGACCGCCGCGAACGCCGCGCTGATGCGCTCGGGCAGCAGGTAGGCCGTGTTGCTGTCACCGCTGTCGGCGGCGTAAGCTGCGCCGATGACATCGATCAGCTGCCCCAGCTGCGCCTCCCACTCGTCACGCAGGATCGTCAGCGAGTCCGCCAGCTCCGGCTTGGTGGTGCTGGCAGCCAGTTTCTGAAAGCTGCTGAGCTTCTGAAAGAGCTGCTCGGTAAAGCCACTGACTTCATCAAGCACCGCAGCGGTCGTCGACTGCGCCTCCGAGGGCGCTGCACCGCTGGTGGCGAATCCGCCCGCCAGCGCAGTTGTCATTTTCTCTTGCAGGGCGGCGATCTCCGCGCGCTGCGCGGCCAGCCGTTCAGCCTCCGCCCGCAGCGGCTTGATCCCCCTGACGTTCGCCTGCATCACGAGCTGCAGCGGGTCGCTGGGCGGGATCTCAGTGGTCGCGGGCTGCGCGGGCGCGCCCGTGTTCTCATACCCCGGCGGCGTGATGCCCAGCTGATCGTAGGCCCAGAGGATCGCCGGGTCGAGCTTGCCGAGCCACCAGGCGTAGTACAGCGCCCCGCCGAGTACGCACAGCCCGACAATGATCACGGCAACTGACAGCCATTCCATCGTGCCCATCCGCCGTTTGCGCCCCGCTGGCTGCGGCTGCGCGCCGGCAGGCGGCTGTGGCGCCGGGCGCGGCGGTACGGGAGCAGGCGCAGGCTGCGCGGCCACCTTGACCGTCGCATCCTGCTGTCCGCCGCCGATGCGCGCGGCCGCACAGCGCTGGCACTGTTCATCCAGATCCTCGTTGAGGTAGTTACAGGCTTGGCACTCCCACATACTGGTGGATGACCTTAGCATGTGGAATTGTGTTCGCGGACCATTTTCGCCGGAGAGTGTGCCTGGGCCGCGGCTGGCGAATGGCTCACTGGCTGCGGCTCAGCCCGCGCGCGCTAGCAACGTGGAAACCCGCCCTCCGCGCTCGGAGAGCGGGTTCACCGGATGTGGCTAGAACCTGCGGACGGGAAGGTTACCGCAGGAGCTGTAATACTGCTTGGGGAAGCTGATTGGCCTGGGCCAGGGCGGCGACGCCAGCCTGCAGCAGGATCTGGTTGCGCGTGGAGGTGACCGTCTCCTGGGCGATGTCCGTGTCGCGGATGCGCGACTCGCTGGCGGTCAGGTTCTCCGCGGCCACGTCGAGGTTGCGGATCGTGCTTTCCAGGCGGTTCTGGATCGCGCCCAGCCGCGAGCGCTGCGTGCTGACACGGGTGATCGCCACGTCGACGACGGTGATCGCCTCCTGCGCCAGCTCGCTGGTCACGATCAACAGGCCCTCCACGCCCAGCGCCTGCGCCGAGTGGTCGGCGATGAAGCTGGAGATCTGCTGGCCCTGGTTGGCGCCGGTCTGCAGGAAGAAGTCCCGCGGTGCGACGTGCATGAAGAAGGTGTCCAGCTGGCCGGCCAGCGAGATCACCGGCCGCTCGAAGGCTTTGGGGAAGGCAAACGTGTTGAGGTCGTTGGGCCCGCCGTCGGCGTCCGTCGGCGGCTGCGGATCGAGCCGCAGGCCCAGCGTGTTGTCGAAGTAGATGCGCAGGCCGGGCAGCAGGCCCTCGATCTCGTTGCTGTCCACCCGCGTCTCGCCGACGCTCTTGTTGAGTTCGATGTTGAACGCCGAGATGGAGTAGATCGGCGACTCGCCGGCGCGCACCTCGACCAGGCTGAGCGCCTTGAGCAGCGTCTCGTCGGCGGCGAAGACGATCTGCGATCCTGGCACAGGCGAGACGATCGACATCGTGCCCTTGGCCACGCCGATCGTGTTCACGTGCACCAGATCGGGCAGCTGCTGCGGGTTGAGGATGCCGGAGTTGATGATACCGGTGCCGTTGGCGTTCCACAGCGCCAGGCTGATCTTGCCGGCGACGTCTTCCAGCGTGTCGTTGGTGCTCAGGTTGATCGCCGCGCGCTTATCGGTGCCGCGCAGGTAGACCTCGAGCTCGACGCTCTTGCGGCCGTTGAAGACGTTGAATTCCTGGAAGCGGTTGAGGCTGGCCAGCGTATTCAGCTGGTCCGCGGTGACGACGTTGTCCGTGCTCATGTTGAACGTCGCCGTCTCGCCGGCCTGCAGGATACCGTCAACGGCGAAGCGCACGTTCTCCAGCGGCCCGCTGCCTGCGCCGCGGAAGGTGGCACCGATGCTGAAGGTAGCGTTGCCGAGGTAGTCCAGCAGCTGGATGCCGCGCGCCTGGGCGAGCGCCGTGTTCTGGTCGATGCCGGCGGCCACGCGGTCGCTGTACAGCGCGTTGTTGAACTCGAACATCGCGAATTCGCGGTTGTTAACCGCCGAGACAAGGAAGGTGTCATTGCTCGGCACCGGTCCGGTCTGCCACACGTGGCCGTAGTCCTGCAGGCTGTTGCCGCCGGTGTATTTGTTCCAGGCGATGGTGTCGGTGGCGAAGCCCGCCGTCGCCGCGTCGACCAGTGACCAGTCGTAATGTGTGCTGAAGCGTGTGCGCACCTGGCCCGTCGTCGCGTCGCCGATGCTGAAGTAGCCGCGCGACGTATCGGCGTAGCCGCTGCGCGGTGCGCCGGCCGCCGTGCCGATGCTGATCGGTCCGGTGGTCGCGCCGTTGTTGCTGAAGCCGTAGGTGAAGCCGTTGTAGTGCAGGTTGCTCGTCCAGACGCGCGTGTTCAGCGCTACCGAAACCTTCGCGCTGAAGCTGAGGTAGAAGTCCGAGCCGTTGCCGTCGCTGTCGACGAACTCCATGCCCAGCATGTCGACGCCGGTGGCCAGGCTGGTGATGGCGAACGCACCGCTGGCGCTGAAGACCACCGAGCCCGCCGCATCGAGGATGCCACCGCCGGCCCCGCCCAGCGCCGCCGCGATGGCCGCGGCCAGGCCGTTGTTCGTCAGCGCCGCGACGCCGTTGAGCACGACGTCAAAGGTCTGCACGCCGTTGGGGGTCTGGAAGGTGAAGCGCAGCACGTCACCGTCGCCAACTTCCTCGGTAGTCAGGTCGTCGATGACGAGCTGCCCGCCGGCAGCGACCAGCGCGCCACTCACGGTCAAAGTGCCGTCGCTGGAGCTGTTGACGGCAATCGAGCCCGCGCCGCCGACGCTGTAGGGGATCTCGATCTGGTAAATGCCGGTGTTGCCGGTACCGCTGGCGTTGGCGGTCTTGATTGTCGCGCCGGCGCGCCAGGTGGCCAGATAGTTGATCTGGCCCACGGCGTCCGTCTTCTGCGAGGTGGTGAACACGTCGGTCTTCAGCACCTGCAGCTGGCCGGTGGTCTTGGCCACCGCCTTGAGCACGAAGTTGCCGCCGTCGCCGACGTTGCCGGTCACCGCCGCGCGGATGCGCGTGTTGTCATCCGTGCTGACCAGCGCGCCCAGCGTGCCGTCGAGCAGCCGCTTGGTGTTGAACTCCGTGGTGCGCGCAATGCGGTTGATCTCGTCGGTGAGCTGCGCCACCTCGAGCTGGATCGCCTGGCGGTCGCCGGCGCTGTAGATGCCGTTGGCCGCCTGCACCGCCAGCTCGCGCATACGCTGCAGGATCGTGTGCATCTCGTCCAGCGCGCCTTCGGCGGTCTGGATCAGGCTGATGCCGTCAAGCGCGTTGGAACTGGCACGGTTGAGGCCGCGGATCTGGCCTCGCAGCTTCTCACTGATGGAGAGGCCGGCGGCGTCGTCGGCGGCGCGGTTGATCCGCAGGCCGGAACTCAGGCGCTCCAAACTGCGGGCGATCGACGTGCCGGTAACGCGCAGGTTACGGTTGGCGTTGACCGCGATGGGGTTCTGGTTGATGCGCAACACGCTCATGGCCTAAGTTCCTCCGTGAACTTGACGCTAAGCGGTAGCTTGGTTGGGCGGGCGGGAGCATGCGGGGCCGAGCACCTCCGTGTGCCTGACCGCCCTGATGCCTTTGCCTGGCTACCCAGCCCAACCGCAGATGACCATCCACGTATCTCCGCAAGTTGAGCTTCTGCCTAACCTATCGGCGCCCGCCGGCGATCCTTTAGCCCGTGGCGACGGCTTTGCCCGTGGCAGCGGCTTTTGCCGCTGTTTTTGTCTGCGGCGGCCATCTCCTGTGGCAGCGGCTTTAGCCGCTGTTTTTGAATACGGCGGCTGAAGCCGCCGCCACAGGATCTATGAAGTAAGGCTCTGCAGCAATGGGCACTGGCCTTTGTTGTACACTTCCCGCATGACGAAGATCTACACCAAGGGCGGCGACAAGGGGCAGACCGGGCTTTTTTCTGGCCAGCGCGTCAGCAAGAGCGACCCGCTGGTGCACGCCTACGGCACGGTGGATGAGCTCAACAGCGTGCTGGGCCTCGCCCGTAGCCTGCACAGCAAGCAGGACCGCCTGGCCGAGATCCTGCACCGCCTGCAGACCGAGCTGCTGGAGGCCGGCGCCGACATGGCCAGCGGCGCGCCCGGCCCCGGCCGCATCGACGAGGCGCACGTCACGCGTCTCGAGGGCTACATCGACGAGCTGACCGCCGGCCTGCCGGAGCTGACGCACTTCATCCTGCCCACCGGCCACCCCGTCGCCGCGCAGCTGCACCAGGCGCGCACCGTCTGCCGCCGCGCCGAGCGCCTGGCCGTCACCGCCTACGAGCATGGCAGTGCAGATGGAGGCGGGACAGCGCGCTTCGACATGGTGATCATCCGCTACCTTAATCGTTTGGCCGACCTGCTGTTCGTGCTCGCGCGCGAGGCCAACCGCGTCTACGGCGTGGCGGATGAGCAGTGGATGAAACCGGGGTAGTCCAAGGTCCAAAGTCCAAGAGCTTTGCGCCAGCGTCTGGGCTAGAGGAGACCGCGTTCCTTTGCGAGTCGCTTGTTGACGCGATACACCATGCCGAGGATGCGCGCGACGACCTGGTAGAGCTGGGCGGGGATCTCATCGGCCAGCTCGACGTCCATCAGCAGCTCGACCAGCGCCGCGTCCTGGTGCGTGTGGATACCGTGCTCGCGGGCCAGCGCGATGATGCGCTCGGCGACGTAGCCCTTCCCCTTGGCCAGCAGCACCGGCGCGCTGTCCTCGCGCGGGTCATAGCGCAGGGCGACGGCCTTGCTCAGCGGCGGTTTGCTCACAGGCTCTGCACTCCCGCTTCGCAGCGCCTTACGATGAAGCCGTCGGCGCGCAGCTCCTCGGCCAGCCGCGGCAGCTCGGCCTGGTACAGCGCCAGCAGAGCTGCGTCCGCCACGTGCACGTCGATGTTCAGCAGCGGCCCGCGCGCCCGCGCCTGCACTTCCACCTTGCCCTGCAGCGCGTTCTCGGCACGCAGGCGCAGCGCGTACTCCTTCATGTAGTAATCCTGCCCGAGCAGCGCCAGGCTGAGCTGCACCTCGGTGGGCATGCCGTCCAGCAGCTGCGGCAGCTGAAGCTGCAGGTGCGCCGGGTCGAGCGCCGCGCGCAGCCTCAGCGCCTCAAGCGTGGTGATCAGCTCAGCGAACTGTTCATCGTCTGCCACACTGGCTGCAAGGTTCGCGAGGTCATGCAGTACGACGCGCAGCTCGCGCTCGGCGCCTTCCGCGCCGCCCTCAGCGTCGGTGGCAGACGCCAGCGCCTGATGCATCTCGCGTTCAGCGGTGCCATACAGCAGGCGCACGACGTTGCGCAATTCGTCTGCCGCATCTGCCCCATCCGGCAGCGGCGACAGCGCACGCTCAAGCGCATCCGCCAGTACTTTGCGTCTGCCACTGCGTGTGCGAGCTGTGCCTGGCTCGCCTGCCACCGCAGCCGCCAGCATGCCGGCCAGCGCGGGCTCCTCGCCGCTGAGCATGGCCAGCCGTGCCAGCACGCCAGCCTCCGGGCGCAGGTTGCGCTCCAGCAGCTTGCGATACAGCGGCAGGAACAGCTCTATCGTCGCCTGCGGCAGCGCCGCCATGAGCTGGCCGATCTCGCCCAGGCTGCGGCTGGTCAGCGTAATGCCCGCACGCACTAACAGCGCCAGCAGCTCGCGGTTGGCTGGGCTGTCGGGCAGGCTCGCGGCGCGCGCCAGCGTCGCCAGCTCGGTCTCCGCCGCCGCCTCCCCTGCCCCGCTGGCCAGCGGCAGCGCCAGCTGGAAGCGCAGTAGTTGCGGGCTGTGCTCCAGCAGGCGCAGCGTGAGCATGTCGCCGCTCTGGAACTTCAGCGCCGTGGCGGCCAGCAGGTACTGGTTGCCGATGAGGATCTCCACCTTGCCCGGCAGCACGTCGGTGACGGTCACGCGGTACAGCTGGCCTACGGCAAGCTCCGCCAAGCGCACCTGCGCCCCGCTGACCACCACCTGCGCGGCGGCACCGCTGGCCTGGCCGACCTGCATCCACGCAGTATATCGGCGCGCGCCGCCCCCTGCCCCACCCCGGCTCGCCCTGGCCAAGCCCCAGCCTGGCCGCCGCGCCGCATCACAGCATGGGCGATAATTCCCCTGCGAACTCGATAGGTACTCCGAGGATGGAAGACCAGGCTGTGCGATCCGAGAAACTGAAGCTGCTGCTCGCCGAGTTGTTCGGCGAGGAGCACGTCGGTGCGTACACCGCCAGCGATGACCTGCGCCGCGTGCAGGCGCGGGTGTGGGTGGACGGCCTGCCGTTCATGTACGTCTACGAGCTGGACAACGCCACGGGCGAGTATAAGCTGCGCACCCTCAACAGCCTCGGCCGCGCGAAGCTGTAGCTACAGTGGGGCGGGCCTCCGCGCCCGCCATCTACCAGTACGAGGCGTACATCACGCCGGGCCACTCGTGGTTCACATCAGGATCGTAAACCAGCAGCGCCACCGCCGGCGAACCCGCTACTTCGACGCACGACAGGTGGCTCATGAAGAAGTCAGGGAGCACTTTGAGAGCATCGGAAGCACCATCGGGCTGGATACTGGTCGGCAGGCCCCAGCTTGTGCCGGCGGCGTTGTTGGCAGCGACGAACTTCAGCTCATCCGTGAACCTGTCATAGTAGAAAACGGCGGGGCGACCGTCGGCGATAAGCAAACGATTGCCGTAGTACCCGGCGTGCGGATCGAGCGTCGATCTGCCGTTCCACGTCGTGCCGCTGTCGTTCAGCGCACTCACGAAGCGCAGCTCGGAGTACGTGTCGTCGTAGTACGCGATCCCAGGGCGACCCGCACAGTCAACGAGTTGGGGTTGCGCAGTAACAGAGATGCACTCTACGACCATGGGCAGGCTCCAGGCTACACCGAGCGGGTCGGAGGCGCTGTAATACCGCAGTACGCTGGTCTCTCCGTAGCTCACGACACAAGCGATTTTGCCGCTAACCATGCCCAGGCCTGCGCTCTTCACTCCTGAGGGCCACTCACAGCCTGCGCCCCAACTTGCGCCGAGGTCATCGAGAGCCCGAAAGTAACGAGTTGAGCCGAAGCCGCCAACTACCAGCGCCAGCGTGTCCCCGAAGTAAGTCAGATCTTCGAGCGAGCCTCCGTCAACTGCAAGCGTGGCATTATCCCAATTCGACCCGACGCTGTCTTTGGCGCGCTGGTACATCACATCCAGCCCGTCCTGTGGGTACCAGGCGACTGCCGGGCGATCCTGCACAACCACCAGGCTGGTGGCCTGGACTCGGGTTTGTGCAAGCTCGATGGGCGCGCCCCAGACCGTTCCGTGGCTATCTCCGGCACGCACGTACACTGGCATGGTGTTTGGTTCGGTCAGCTCTTGCCGCTTGATCCCGCTGAGCGCGGGGCGCCCCTGCACGTCGGCAAGCGAGTGCGGTGAGATGTTGCCCA
>Ga0315287_10001700_pt1 | contig 20549 bp, 15 predicted proteins | sample YL17G11_0_MG_FD_205037 | JGI IMG/M metagenome (GOLD analysis project Ga0315287, IMG submission 205037) | Sediment microbial communities from Yellowstone Lake, YNP, Wyoming, USA - YL17G11_0 | ecosystem: Environmental > Aquatic > Freshwater > Lake > Sediment | place: USA: Wyoming | collected...
GTCCGATGATCACGACGAAGGGCGGCTACCCCTTGACCGCCGGCGGGGCTCCGGATGGCACCGGGGTCGAGGTGACCGAGGATCCACAGGATGCGATCGAGGTCGTGCACGACCTAGCGCGCAGAGGAGCGGCCCACGTCAAGGTGGCCCTGAACATCGATGACGGGCCGACCGTGTCGGACGCGACGCTTGCGGCCATCGTGCAGACCGCTCAGGAGTTGGATCTGCCTGTAGCCGCGCACGCTCAGGGACCAGGTCAGGTGGAGCGCGCCCTGGGGGCGGGGGTCGATGAGCTCGCCCACACGCCGTGGACCGACAGGCTCTCGGACGCAACCCTCGAGGCTCTGGCCAGGACACTTCGCTTCGTTTCGACCCTGGATATCCGCTCCTACGGCAGGGACACCCCCGAGATCAGGACGGCATTGGACAACCTGCGCCGATTCGCTCAAGCGGGTGGGCGGGTCCACTACGGCACCGATATGGGCCACGGGCGCATCCCCCTGGGCATCCATGGAAGAGAGCTTGTGCTGATGAGGGAGGCCGGTCTCGCGGCCGAGCAGGTTCTCGGAACGCTGATCCGTTCTCCGCTCGAACCGGGTACCCCCGCGGACATGATCGGGGTTGCGGGCGATCCCTTCGACTCCCTCGAGGCCCTGAGCGAACTCGTGCTGGTGGTGCGCGGGGGCCGGGTCGTGGCGGCCACCGACAGCGGGGCCCCCAGCTAGGCTATCCGCCTCCCCCCGTAGAATCGATGCGTGGGCACCGAACGACTCGTCATCCATGGAGCCCGCGAGCACAATCTGAAGAACGTCACCCTGGATCTCCCCCGTGGCGAACTGGTGGTGTTCACGGGTCTATCCGGCTCGGGGAAGTCCTCTCTGGCGTTCGACACGATCTACGCCGAGGGCCAGCGGCGCTATGTCGAGTCGCTGTCGTCCTACGCGAGGCAGTTCCTGGGTCAGATGGAGAAGCCCGATGTCGACTTCATCGAGGGCCTCTCGCCTGCCATCTCCATCGACCAGAAGTCCACGAGCCGCAACCCGCGCTCGACCGTCGGAACCATCACCGAGATCTACGACTACCTTCGCGTTCTCTACGCCAGGGTCGGGCATCCCCACTGTCCGAACTGCGGCCGTCCGATCGGTCGTCAGAGCCCGGAGCAGATCATCGACCAGGTGCTCGAGCTTCCCGACGGCACGAGGTTCCAGGTACTGGCGCCGATCGTTCGGGGGCGAAAGGGGGAGTACGAGAAGCTGCTCAAAGACCTGGGCGCCAAGGGTTTCGCGAGAGCTCGTGTCGATGGTGAAGTCCGGGACCTGTCGGAACCCATCAAGCTGCAGCGCAACTACAAGCACACCATCGAGGTCATCGTCGATCGTCTCGTCTCGAAGCCCGACATCCGTAGGAGGGTCGCCGATTCGATCGAGGCGGCGCTTGGGTTGACCGAGGGTCTCGCCTCGATCGCGGTGCAGACCGAGCACGGCGAGGACGTGCAGACCTTCTCTCAGGCCCTGGCGTGCACGCACTGCAGCCTCAGTTTCGACGAGCTGGCGCCCCGCAACTTCTCGTTCAACTCCCCGTACGGCGCATGCCAGACATGCGACGGTCTCGGCACTCGCCTGGAGGTCGATCCCGAGCTGATCATCCCGGATCCGGATCTGTCCATCGACGAAGGGGCGATCGCTCCTTGGGCGGGGACTCGCTTGGAATACTGGTACCGCGTTCTCGAATCGGTCGCGCGCCAGTCGGGGTTCTCTACCAAGGACCCTTGGAAGAGGTTGACGAAGAAGGCGCGGGACATCGTCCTCTACGGTTCGGATGTCACGGTCAACGTCCGCTACCGGAACAGGTACGGGCGCATACGCACCTACGACACGACCTATGAGGGCGTCGTTCCCGTGATCGAACGACGTCACATCGAGTCCGAATCCGATACCCAGCGCGATCGACTCGAGCAGTACATGCGCGAGATACCGTGTCGCGGTTGCGAGGGGCTGAGGCTCAAGCCGGAGACCCTGGCGGTCAGCGTGGGCGGGATGTCCATCGCGGAACTCACGCGCCTGTCGATCCGCAAGACGCTCGGGTTCGTCACAGCCCTGGAACTGAGCGACCGCGAACGGATGATCGCTGAGCGGCTCCTGAAGGAGATCAGGGAACGGCTTCAGTTCTTGGTGGACGTGGGGCTGGACTACCTGACCCTGGACAGAGCCAGCGGAACCCTGGCAGGGGGAGAGGCGCAAAGGATCCGTCTGGCGACCCAGATCGGAAGCGGGCTGGTGGGCGTCCTCTACATCCTCGACGAACCATCGATAGGGCTGCATCAGCGCGACAACAAACGGCTCATAGATACGTTGATCAGGCTGCGCGATCTGGGGAACACGTTGATCGTGGTCGAACACGACGAGGCGACGATAGCGGCCGCAGACCACGTGGTCGACATCGGACCCGGCGCCGGCGAACACGGGGGCGAGATCGTGTACTCGGGCGATCTGGCAGGACTCCTCGAGTGTGAGGACTCCCTGACGGGTGCGTTCCTGTCGAAGAGGCGGCAGATACCGACACCGGACGTCCGGCGTCCACCTTCCGACCGTTGGCTGGTGCTCGAGGACGCGCGGGAGCACAACCTCAAGAACGTTACGGCGGAGATCCCCTTGGGTCTATTTGTCTGCGTCACAGGAGTTTCGGGGAGCGGGAAGTCCACGCTGATCCAGGATGTGTTGCTCAGGGTTCTGATGCAGAAGGTCTATCGTTCGCGGATCCTGCCCGGGAAGCACAAGCGGGTCACCGGGTGGGAGCAGATAGACAAGGTCATCGACATCGACCAATCGCCCATCGGCCGAACGCCGCGATCCAACCCCGCCACCTACACGGGAGTCTTCGACCATGTGCGCAAGCTCTTCGCGCAGGTGCCCGAGGCGCGCGTTCGCGGTTACCAGCCCGGCCGTTTCTCGTTCAACGTCAAAGGTGGTCGTTGCGAGGCGTGTGCCGGCGACGGCCAGATCAAGATCGAGATGCATTTCCTTCCCGATGTGTACGTGACGTGCGAGGTCTGCAAGGGGCATCGGTACAACCGGGAGACGCTCGAGGTGAAGTACAAGAACCGCTCGATCTCGGATGTGCTGGAGATGAGCATCGACGAGGCACTGGAGTTCTTCCAGGCGATACCGGTGATAGCCCGCCATATGCAGACCCTGTCCGATGTGGGGTTGGGCTACGTGAAGCTCGGTCAGCCGGCGCCGACTCTTTCGGGGGGAGAAGCGCAGAGGATCAAGCTCGCGGGCGAACTCCAGAAGCGCGCCACCGGGAACACCCTCTACGTCCTCGACGAGCCCACCACTGGTTTGCACTTCGAGGACATCCGCAAACTCCTGTCGGTACTTCAGCGCTTGGTCTCAACCGGGAACACCGTGTTGGTGATCGAACACAATCTGGACGTGATCAAGACCGCCGACTGGTTGGTCGATCTGGGCCCCGAAGGCGGGGACGGGGGAGGAGAGATAGTCATCGCCGGCACCCCGGAAGAGGTTGCGGCGTTCCCCGGATCCCACACGGGCGAGTTCCTGGCTCCCGTGCTCGGCATGAAGCGCGCGGCGCCGCGCAAACGGTCGGCCCTACCGGCCAGGTGACCCTTCGGATGAACATGACCCGATATCTTCGCCCCACTGCTAGGATTGGCGCCGCCGTGTCGAAGAGGATTTCACTTCTCGTTTCTTGCCTGGTCGTGTTCGCGACCGCATGCAGCAGTGCCGAGCCCCAAGCCGACATCGACCTGGGCGCGGGAAAGCGTTTCGTACCCCAGGTAGTCGACAGCATCACCAACGTCGGGGTCAGTCCCTCGGTCGCGATGGACCCGGATGGCAACCCCGTCATCACTTATCTGGGCTACCAGTCGGTGCCGGGGCCGGGCGAGATCCCGGAGACGCGTCCGGTGAGCCTGCCTCTCGTTCCCGCGGTCATGTACGCGTCCGAGAAGGATGGCGTCTGGACCGTAGGGACGGTGCAGCAGCTGGACGACGGCATCACCCAGGACGTAAACGGGAACGCCGTCCCTCTCGACAACGCGGCCGTCGCGGGAGCCGTGGATTCCTCCGGAGCTCTGAACGTGGTGTGGATCGAGAAGAACGGTCTGATGTACGCGAAGGACGAGGGAGGACAGTTCGTCCCGTCAACAGTCGTCAAGGGCTCGGACGTCAGGGGCCCGTCCATCGCCCTCGGTGACGGCGGCGTTCCATGGATCTCCTACTACCGCAACGGTGCCGTGATGGTGGCTACCGCGGCTGACGGGTGGGTAGAGACGCCGGTCGCGAAGGTGTCGGATTGCGGCGACAACTGTTCGATGGTACGAACGTCGATCCAGGTAGGCGAGTCCGGAGCTGTCGTCGCCTTCGCCGGCTCGCGTGGGCCGGCGGTCGGTTCTTTCGACGGCACCGATTGGACGGTGGACAACCTCAAGGGTGACGGCGGCTACGGCATCTCGCTCGCGATAGACAAGCGGGGAACACAGGACATCTCCTATCTGAGCGCCGGGGGCACTGTGACGGTTGCTCAGGGTGACGGCGGCGGCTGGACATACGACCAGGCCGGATCGATCGAGGTATACGCCTCCAACTTGATCACCACGGGTGTCGCGGTAGACGGCGACGGCGTCAGGTATCTGACTTGGTATGACACCGGCACGAAGTCCGTGAAGGTGGCCACGGATCAAAGCGGCAGCTTCCAGGAGGTGCCGGTCCCGGGAACCGATGGCGGGGCGTCGCCCTCGATCGCCGCCTCGGCGGGCGGGGCCGCCGTTTGGCTGGCCTGGTACGACGCCGTGAACGAGAACCTTCAGGCCGGGAGTTACGCCGACCAGGAGGCGGTGCTCGCCGCGACGGAACCCGTGGCAGCGAGCACCCAGGCCCCGATGCCTTCAGCCCCCGCAACGTCGGCCCCACCGGCCTCACCGACCGACGATGGCGCCAAGCCGGTGACGCTTTCGATCACCGCGCCGGCAGGAGCTGTCGGAACCGGCTTCACCGAGAAGACCCTCAAGGCCCCGGCGGGAACACCGATCAAGCTGGTCTTCGACAACCAGGACCCCGGGGTTCCGCACAACGTTGAGATATGGACCGCCGATCCCTTGAAGGACACCGCGGCAACCTCTCTATTCGTGGGCGAGCAGACGACCGGCCCGGCGAAGATCACGTATGACGTGCCGCCACTAGAGGCTGGAACCTACTTCTATCGCTGCGTGGTCCATCCGACGACGATGACGGGGACCCTGACAGTAGGGTGAACCGCCCACCTAGAATCTAGGCCGTGAGCGTCCCCCGGCTGCTTCCGTCTTCCATCCCAAATGAACCCGGCGTGTACCTATTCAAGGACGGCGATGGTCGGGTGGTCTATGTCGGCAAGGCCGGCTCCTTGCGCAAACGCCTGGCGTCCTACTGGGCGAAGACGCAGCACCCGCGCACGGAGTCGATGCTCGAGAGGGCCGAGACGGTCGAGTGGATCGTCACATCGAGCGAGGTCGAGGCCTTGATGCTCGAGTACAACCTGATCAAGGCGAACAGGCCTCGCTTCAACATCCGTTTCCGCGACGACAAGTCCTACCCCTATCTGGCCATCACCGTTGGCGAGAAATGGCCGCGGGCGCAGGTGATGCGCGGTACGAAACGGAAGGGGACACGCTACTTCGGGCCGTACGGACACGCCTGGGCGATCCGCGACACGCTCGACGCACTGACGAGGGTCTTCCCCGTCAGGACGTGCTCCAACTCCTTCTTCGATCAAAGGGCGCGCGCGAAGAGGCCGTGTCTCTACTTCGACATCGGGCGCTGCTCCGGACCGTGCGTTCCGGAGATAACGAACGTGACGGAAGCTGACTATCGCGAGCAGGTCGTGGCCATGACCGACTTCCTCGCGGGCGACCACAAGCGCGTTCTCGCCCAGCTCGAGGCGCAGATGGGTGCATCCGCGGCGGCACAGGAGTACGAGCAGGCGGCCAGGTTCAGGGACCAGCTGGGCGCGGCGCGGCGCGCGACGGAGAGTCAGGAAACGGTGCTTCCCACCGACGAGAACCTGGACGTGATCGGGCTGGTCGACGACGACCTGGAGGCAGCCTTCCAGGTCTTCTTCGTCAGGCGCGGACGCGTGATGGGGCGACGCGGCGTGATCGTGGACAAGGTCGAGGACGTCTCTTCTTCCGCGCTGGTTTCTTCGTTCCTCAGAGATCTGTACATGGAGCGCGAAGAGATCCCGCCGGCGGTGCTCGTGCCCACCCTGCCGCAGGACAACGAGGTCCTCGAGGACTGGTTGGCCTCCAAACGCGGCGCCGCGGTCAGGCTCAATGCGCCTTCGCGCGGCTCGAAGCGCAAACTCGTCGAGCTGGCAACGCACAACGCGCGGGAGACCTTCCAGCGGCACAAGCTCCGGAGGGCATCGGACTTCGGGGCTCGGTCACGCGCTCTTGCCGAGCTCGGGGATGCGCTGGGTCTGCCCGAAGCCCCCCTCAGGATCGAGGCCTACGACATCTCCAACCTCGGGCCGACGGACAAGGTCGGGTCCATGGTGGTCTTCGAGGACGGCCTGCCCAAGCGAAGCGACTACCGGCGGTTCGAGATCAAAGGCGTTGTGGGGCAGGACGATTTCGCGAGCATGGAGGAGATGCTCAGACGGAGATTCGCTCGCCTGTCTCAGCCTTCCTCAGAAGAAGGCGAAAGGAAGGGGCGGTTCGCCTATCCACCCGCGCTGGTGGTGGTCGATGGAGGCAAAGGACAGCTCGGCGTGGTGGCCGGCGTCATGGCCGAGATGGCTGTGGACGTGCCGGTCATCGGGTTGGCCAAGCGCCTCGAAGAGGTCTTCCTTCCCGGGGTCCCAGAGCCGCTCGATGTGCCGCGGGCCTCCGAAGCCCTGTTCGTGCTGCAGCACATCCGGGACGAGGCCCATAGGTTCGCCATCGCGTATCACCGGAGCAAGCGGGCGAAACGGGCCCTCGCTTCCCCGCTCGACGACATACCCGGGGTCGGCCCCGGGCGCAAGAAGGCCTTGATCAAGCGGTTCGGGTCCCTGGCCAAGCTGCGCCGGGCGACAGCGGAGGAGATCGTGGAGACGCCGGGTATCGGTCCCGAACTCGCCCAAGTCATCTACGCTTGTCTCCACGGGGGCGCAACTCCCGGGAAGGAGACGGCGTGACGACCGAGAAGCCGGCCGCTTCCAAGGCAAAGACGAAGACCGCAGCGGCCCCGAAGGCGGGGATCACGATCGTCACCGGCTTGTCCGGCGCAGGTCGGTCGGAAGCCGCGCGCTGCCTCGAGGACCTCGGCTACTTCGTGGTGGACAACCTCCCGCCCGCCCTCATCAACAAGATGGGGGAGCTGGTGGAGATGACCGGGGGTCCGGCGCTCGTCGCGTTCGTCGTTGATGTTCGCGGTGGGAAGTTCTTCGCTCAGCTCGCCGACGCCCTGTACGAGCTGGACACGAACAAGATCCCTCACCGGATCCTCTTCTTGGAGGCCTCTGAGGAGGCGCTCGTGAACCGGTTCGAAGCGACGCGCCGAAAGCACCCACTGGCCACGGAAGACCGGGTTATCGAGGGGATCCGCCGGGAGCGGCCGATGATGGCCGCCCTGCGAGAAGAAGCCGATCTGGTGATAGACACCACGGGGCTCACCCCGCACGAGCTCAGGGACCGCGTCCGCGACGCCTTCTCCGAAGCGCCGCGAGAGAAGAGCCTTCAGGTGACCGTGATGTCTTTCGGATTCCGTTTCGGCCATCCGCGCGATGCGGACCTGGTCATCGACGCGCGCTTCCTGCCGAATCCGCATTGGGTGGAAGCGCTCCGCCCCCTGCCCGGAACCGATGATCGTGTTCGCGGGTACGTGAAGGGGCAGGCTCTCTACAAGGAGTTCATCAAGAAGCTCCGCGATCTCCTGGGTCTGATGGTCCCGGCCTACGTCGCCGAGGGGAAGTCATACCTCACCGTCGCGGTCGGCTGCACGGGGGGCAGGCATCGATCGGTGGTCGTCGTGGACGAGCTCGCGAACTTCTTCAAGGGCCTGAACCTGCCGGTCTCGGTGGAGCATCGCGACATCGGAAGACCGGAAGAAGCCTCCACTCGTTAGGATGGGAACAACAGACGAAGAGGAGCACCTATGACGACGAAGATAGGGATCAACGGATTCGGGCGCATCGGCCGGAACTTCCTCAGGGCCGCCCGCGCCGCGGGGGCCGATATCGAGATCGTTGCGGTGAACGACATCACCGATGCGAAGACCCTGGCGCATCTGCTCAAGTACGACTCGGTCCACGGTCGGCTCGGCGCGGAGGTGACCTTGACGGATCAGGGGATCTCGGTGGATGGCGCGGAGATAAGGATCTTCGCGGAGCGCAACCCGGCGGATCTGCCTTGGAAGGACCTCGACGTACAGATCGTGATCGAGTCGACGGGTCTCTTCACCGAACGAGAGAAGGCGGAGGCTCACATCGCGGGCGGCGCACAGAAGGTGCTCATCAGCGCCCCGGCGAAGGGCGAGGACCTCACGGTCGTCATGGGCGTGAACGACGATTCCTATGACCCCAGCATCCACAACGTCATCTCGAACGCGTCCTGTACGACTAATTGCGTGGCGCCGATGGCGAAGGTGTTGGACGACAGCTTCGGTATCGAGCGCGGCTTCATGACCACCATCCATGCGTACACGAACGACCAGAACCTGCTGGACCTACCCCACAAGGATCTCCGCAGGGCGCGAGCCGCCGCGGCCAACATCGTCCCGTCGAGCACCGGGGCGGCCAAGGCGACTTCGCTGGTTCTGCCCGCCCTGAAGGGAAAGCTGGATGGCGTCGCCATGCGGGTTCCGGTGCCCGACGGCTCGGTGACAGACCTCGTTTGCACCCTCGCGCGCGAGGCCACGGTAGAGGAGATCAACTCGGCCTTCCGAGCGGCCGCGGCCACCCCGGCACTCGAGGGACGCCTGGTGTACACGGAGGACCCGATCGTCTCGAGCGACATCGTCGGTGCCCCGGCTTCCTGCACTTTCGACTCGCTCGCCACCATGGCGAGCGGGAACATGGTCAAGATCATCGGTTGGTACGACAACGAGTGGGGTTACTCGAACCGCCTCGTCGATCTGGTGAACCTGGTTGCGGAGGGAATGTGATGGGTGATTTCGACGCAGTTGAGTATTTCGAAGAGCATCCCGAACGGTGGATGTCAGCGATCGCGGCCGCAGGACTTGCAGCGCTGATCTTCGCTCGCAAGACGGCCAAGGCGGAGGGCTTCTTCAGGAAGGTCTGGAACCTGAGCCTGCTGTTGGTTCAGCTCGCGGTGGTGGCCGGCCTGGTGAAGGCCAAGCAGCAGGGAAGCCCCTCCTAGGGCCGCAGCCCAGAGGAGCACCCAACCGCATACCTGCTTTGCGCGAGATGCGCCTGAGTGTCGGATGCCCCGGGGCGAGAGCAGCCGATAGACTCGGCTCCGTGACCGCGAGACTCCGAACCCTCGAAGATCTCGGTGATGTATCCGGGAAGCGCGTCTTCGTGAGGGCCGATCTGAACGTCCCGCTGGACGGCGGCAAGGTGGCGGACGACCTACGTATCAGGGCCACGACCCCCACCATCCTCGAACTCCTGAACGGCGGCGCCTCGGTGGTGCTCGCGTCCCACCTGGGTCGTCCGAAAGGGAAGGTAGTCGACGACCTGCGCCTCGCGCCGGTGGCCGATCGCCTGGCCGAGCTTCTGGACCGGGATGTCCAGGCCTCCGACGATGTCGCGGGCGAGGTCTCGCGTTCGGTGTGCTCGCACTTGGGACCCGGGGAAATCGTGCTCCTGGAGAACCTCAGGTTCGAGCCGGGGGAGGAGAAGAACGACCCTGCGTTCGCTGCTTCTCTGGCCGCGCTGGCCGACGCGTACGTGGATGACGCCTTCGGAGCCGCGCACCGGTCTCACGCGTCCGTGGCGGCGCTGCCGCGACTCCTTCCTTCCGCAGCGGGACGGCTTCTCCAGCGCGAGGTTGAGGTCCTGTCGAGCCTGCTCGAGAACCCCGAGCGGCCGTACGTCGCGATCCTCGGCGGAGCGAAGGTGTCCGACAAGCTCGCGACGATCTCAGCGCTGGCTGAGCACGTCGATGCGCTACTCATCGGCGGTGCGATGGCGTTCACCCTGATCGCGGCCGAAGGCGGCGAGGTGGGCGACTCCCTGTGCGAACCCGATCGTTTCGAAGAGGTACGCGCTGCGATGGCTGCGGCCCGTGAACGCGGAGTCGCGATCCTCCTGCCCGTTGACGTAGTGGCGGCGGCGGACATCTCCGAAGACGCGGAGACGCAGATGGTGCCGGCCGGCGCGATCCCCGACGGTCTGAAGGGTCTAGACGTGGGACCGCTGACCGTGGAGGTCTTCGCGAAGTCGATCGCCGGGGCCAGAACGGTCCTCTGGAACGGCCCCATGGGTGTCTTCGAGATGGATCCGTTCGCGGGCGGTACCCGCGGCGTCGCGGAAGCGGTCGTCTCATCGGCGGCCTTCAGCGTGGTGGGCGGTGGAGATAGTCTGAGGGCGGTCCGTGAGTTGGGCCTGGAGAACGCTTTCGGTCATCTGTCTACGGGAGGTGGTGCTTCCCTGGAGTTCCTTGAGGGCAAGGCACTACCCGGTATCGAGGCGCTGGAGGTGGCATGAGCGAACGCAGACCGATAATCGCAGCGAACTGGAAGATGCAGAAGACGCACCTCGAAGCCATCCGGGACGTCCAGAAGCTCTCCTACCTACTCGAGAAGTCGGACTCGGACAGGGTCGAGATCGTCATCATCCCTCCGTTCACCGCCCTTCGGGCCGTCCAGATCCTGATCGACAGCGACCGGCTCGACTACGGCCTTGGTGCCCAGAACGTTCACTTCGAGGACAAGGGGGCGTTCACCGGAGAGATCTCGCCGCCGATGCTCGCCGCCCTGAAGTGCTCCTACGTCGTTGTCGGTCATTCGGAACGCCGCGAGATCTTCGGCGAGACGGATGAAGTCGTGGCCAAGAAGGTCAAGGCGGTCTATGCGCACGGCATGACCCCGATCCTGTGTGTGGGCGAGACACTGGACGAGCGCGAGTCCGACCGGACAGAAGAGAAGGTCACGCGCCAGGTGAACGCCGCGCTCGCCGGAGTCACCGCCGAGCAGGCGGCCAAGCTGGTCATCGCGTACGAGCCCATCTGGGCGATAGGTACGGGCCGCAATGCCGAGCCGGGCGATGCGGGCCTGGTGATCTCGGTCATCCGCGAGGCCGTTGCAGCCAAGTTCGGATCGCGCGACATCGCTGAGACACTCCGCGTGCAGTACGGGGGCAGCGTCAAGCCGGGCAACGTCCGTGACTTCATGGCCAATCCCGAGGTTGACGGAGCGTTGGTGGGCGGAGCGAGCCTCGATCCAGAGGACTTCGCGTTGATAGTCAGATACCGGTAGAAGCACATGAAGAGACTCCTCTACGTTTGTCTGGACGGGCTCGGAGACGAGCCGAACCCCGATCTCGACGGCCTGACTCCGTTGGAGGCCGCCGACACACCGTTCCTCGACTCGCTGGCGCAGAAGGGGAGAACCGGAACGGTGATAACCGTCGGCGAAGGCATCGCGCCCGAATCCGACATCGCCGTGTTCGCGATCTTGGGCTATGACCCGCGCGAAGAGCACCCCGGTCGCGGCGTCGTCGAGGCCGTCGGAACCGGCATGAGGTTCGAGACGGGAGACCTGGCCTACCGCATCAACTTCGCAACAGCCGATTGGCCGAAGATCACAGATCGCCGTGTGGGTCGCGATCTGTCTTCCGAGGAGTCCAAGGAACTGGCCAAGGGAGTGAACGAGAATCTCCACCTCCCTGGCGCAACGTTCGAGCTGCTGGCGACGGTCGAACATCGCGGGGTGTTGGTGATGCATTCAGAGGACGGACCGCTTTCCGCCAATGTCACGAACACCGATCCCGCGTACGGCAAACAGGGTCATCTGGGCGTGGCGCTGGAGCACTTCGAGAATGAAGTGGTGCATTGTGATGCTCTCGATGACAGCGAGGAAGCCAAACGCGCTGCGCTGCTCACCAACGCGTTCGTCGAGGAGTCCCACTGGATCATGGACCAGGCCACCGTCAACGAGGTGCGGCGCATCGAGGGGAAGATGCCGGGGAATCTGATCTTGACGCGCGACGGAGGTGACCGGATACCTCAACTCCAGCCGATCAGCGAGCGCTCCGGCATGAGCTGGGGCTGTTTCGTGGAGATGCCCGTCGAACGAGGTATCGCCCTCCTGCTCGGCATGGAGACCGTTGCGGTTCCTCGGCTGACCCACGACGACCGGTATGCCGAATGGGCAGACAGGGCGGCGGCGGCCTTGGACGACTATCAGGCTCTGTACGTGCATCTGAAAGGCCCAGATGTCCCGGCCCACGACGGGAAGGCCGAGGACAAGAAGAAGATCATCGAGACGATCGACCGTGCCTTCTTCGGGGAGGTTCTCCCGAGACTCAACATGAGAGACACCGTCGTGGCAGTGACGGCGGACCACTCGACCTCCTGCGTACGCGAGGCGCACACAGCCGAGCCGGTCCCGTTGCTGGTTAGCGGCGCGGGGGTATCTCCTGACGGCACAGTCAGTTTCGGCGAGAGGGAGGCGGCGACCGGATCCCTCGGACTGCTTGCCGGGACCGAGATCGTGCCCACGTTGGTCGAACTGATGAGGAACTAGGGTCTGTGCAGCAGATATGTTGGGGCGTAAGCTAGCGCCCAGACCACTAGAAGGGGGAACGTCGATGGGGAGTCGTAGGATCGCTAGTCGCGTGTTCAGCATATTCGCAGTCATAGCTTTGCTTGCTGCGGCGTGTTCCAAGAGCTCTACCACTAGTTCGGGGAGCGGAGGAGGCGCATCCACGGCCCCGCACAAGGGCGGCTCGATCATCTTCGGCGCGGAGCAGTGGGCGGACTGCCTCAACCCGATACTCAGCTGCGGCTCGGCGTCATGGGCCTACTACACGGTATTCGAGGAGGTGCTCCCGCGGGCCATGTACGTGGACCTCGAGGGGAACTTCGTCGCATCGCCACTACTGACCGAGACGCCCACGACGGACAACGGTGGGATCGTCGTCCAGGGCAAGAAGTTCACGGTGACGTTCCACATCGAGCCGAAGGCCGTCTGGAGCGACGGCACGCCGATCACCTCCGAGGACTTCGACTTCACCTGGAAGGCGATCATGAACACGACCGGCAGTCTAAGTAAGGCCGGTTACGACGAGATCACCAGTATCGACACCAGCGATCCGCAGACCGTCGTGATCGAGTTCGCCAGCATCTACGCCGACTGGTGGGACCTGTTCGGCGGCATCACAGGGTACGTCCTCGAGCAGGCTGCGTTCCCGGACGCAGATCCGAGCAAGCCCGACCTTCAGAACGAGATGAAGGAGATGATTTCGTTCTCCGCCGGGCCATGGATCCTGAAGTCCTGGACCAAGGAAGAAGCGGTGTTGACCCGGAACGACAAGTACTGGGGTACCCAGGCGCTGCTTGACCAGGTGACCTTCGTTCCTCGTGAGGACATCAACACCGAGGTCCAGTCGCTGCTGAACGGAGAAGTTGACGTCATCTACCCACAGCCAAGCAACGTCAGCCTGCTGGATCAATTCGCTGCCAACCCCAACGTTGAAGCTGTTGGTGGCGGCAGCACGTTCGTCGATGCGCTCTGGTTGAACCTGGCGAGTCCTCCGCTCGACGATCTGAAGGTTCGCCAGGCTCTTGCCTACGCGATCGACCGGCAGTCGGTTGTAGACAACATCATCAAGCTCAACAACCCGAGCGCCGAGGTCCTGAACTGCATGGGCCAGTGGATACCGGGAATGGGTCCTTGGTGCGACAACACGCAATTCGCCAAGTACACCTACGACCCGGCGCAGTCGGTCAAGATCTTGGAGTCCGACGGGTACGATTGCTCCGCCGCGCCGGACGGGCCGTGCACCAAGGACGGCCAGCCGCTCGAGATCGACTACTACTCGAACGCGGGTAACACCCGCCGCGATGACACCAAGCAGCTCGTGAAGGAGGCTGCCATCCCAGCGGGGTTCCAGCTCAACCTCAAGACGGTGGCCTCCGGCCCGTACTTCGGGAAGGTCCTGCCTCAGGGTCAGTTCCAGATGGCCGACTACGCGGGTGGGGCAGTTGACCCGACGGTCACCTTCGAGTTCGCCTGCAAGTACTTCCCGACCGAGGCCAACAACTGGTCGGGGTACAACTGGGACCGCTGGTGCAACCCCGAGGCCGACAAGGTCATGTACGCCAGCGACAAGGAACTGGATGTCACGAAGCGTGCCGAGCTCATCCACCAGGTGGGAGCGTTCACGGCTCAGGACATCCCCGCTATACCCATGTACGTTCTGCCGTCCGTGACCGCTTGGCGGTCCGACCACGTTGCAGGGCCGATAGGCGACTACAACGCCAGCATCTACGGCCCGGTCTTCAACATGAACGAGTGGTACACGGTCGGATAGGAAGCACGAGACTCAAGGAAACGGGCGCCCTGATGGGCGCCCGTTTCTTGGGTCCTGGGCCTAGTACCCTGTGCGACGAACGCGTCTGGCCGTACCGTTGAGCGGCAAGCCGAAGGGATGAGATGGGTAGATACATCATCCGGAGGGTCGTCTACGCCATCCCGGTAATCCTCATCGCCAGCATCATCGTGTTCACCGTCATCCACATAACTACCCCTCCGCGGCCTCCGGCCCGCAGCGCCGGCGTGACCCAGGAGGCGCTGGCCGAGTACGCACATCACCTAGGACTCGACAAGCCGGGGTGGCAGCAGTATCTGATCTGGTTGAACAACTTCATCCACTTGGATTGGGGCACATCCATCGTCACTGGCAGGCCCGTACTGCCGGACATCCAGACCGCTCTCGTGAACTCCTTGATCCTCGGTATCGCGGCGACCGTGGTATCCCTTTCAGTCGGTATCACCCTGGGCGTCTATTCCGCACTTCACCAGTACTCGCCGGGCGATCACCTCATGAGCGGGGCCGCCTTCATGGGCATATCGATGCCGACATTCTGGCTTGCCTTGCTGATGCAGATCCTCTTCGGCTTCTACTTCACGCAATGGTTCCATCTCTCGGAACCGATGTTCTATACGGCGGGCATGTACAAGCCCGGGGCGCAAGGCGAAAGCATGATCGACCTCCTTCGCCATATGGTTCTGCCGGTGATCGTCATCTCGGTTCAAGTGATCGCGGTGTACAGCCGCTACATGCGCGCCAGCATGCTCGAGATCCTGCAGAGCGACTTCCTGAGGACCGCGCGATCCAAGGGCATCCGCGAGAAGCGTGTCATCGTCCGTCACGCGATGAGGAACGCTCTCATCCCCATCACCACGCAGGTGGCCATCGACCTGGGCGCCATCGCGTCGGGCTTGATCGTCACCGAAACGATCTTCCAGTGGCCGGGGATGGGGCCGCTGTTCATAGAGGCGGTTGACACCGGGGACTATCCGGTCGTCTTGGCCTGGGTGATGGTGACGGTGTTCTTCGTCATCGTGTTCAACCTCATCGCCGACATCTTGTACGCGGTGCTGGACCCAAGGATCCGATATGCCTGAGATGCCGCCAACCGTCCCCGGCATAGCCGATACCGCCCTTACTCCAAGGGTGGAGGAAGAGATCACCCTGACGCTGAGCCAGCGTCAGCTGGCTTGGCGCCGGTTCAAGCAGAACAAGCTGGCGATGGCGAGCATCTTCATCTTGGCCCTGATCTCGGTGGCCGTGGTCGTGGGTCCGTTCTTCACCGGCTACAACTATCACGAGCAGGACTTCACGGCGAGGCTTGAGGCACCAAGCGCCCAGCATTGGATGGGGACCGATACCTTGGGGCGCGACGAGCTGACCCGTGTCCTGTACGGTGGGCGCGTCTCGATCGCTGTCGGGCTCGGGGTGGCCATCGTCGCATCCCTCATCGGCACCCTCATCGGGGCGCTCGCCGGGTTCTATGGGGGGCGCTTGGACAACCTCCTCATGCGCGTCACGGACCTGTTCCTATCGATCCCGTTCCTCGTCGTCCTGGTAATCGCCGCGAATGCTCTCGGAGGAAGCGTGCTCGCGATCGTCGCGGTTCTCGCGATGTTCTTCTGGATGGGCGACGCGCGGATCGTGCGAGGTGTGATCCTATCCCTCAAGGAGAAGGAGTTCGTCGAAGCGGCCAAGGCCTCCGGAGCATCCAACCGGCGCATCATCCTTTCGCACCTCGTCCCGAACACGATGGGGCCCATCATCGTGAACACGACCCTCGCGGTGGTCGCAGCGATCCTCACGGAGTCCGTCCTCTCCTTTCTCGGCTTCGGGATCCAGCCGCCCGTGCCCACTTGGGGCAACCTGCTCAACGACGCTCAGTCCGCGATGACCTTGGCGCCCTGGTTGGTCTGGTTCCCGGGTCTCGCCATCTTCATCACGGTGCTCTGCGTCAACTTCATCGGAGACGGTTTGAGAGATGCGCTCGATCCGCAGCAGAAGATCGGGGTGAGTGAATGAGCGAACCTCTACTCGAGATCAAGGACCTGTGCGTTCAGTTCCCAACGGTGGACGGACTGGTGTGCGCCGTGGACGGCATCTCCCTAACCGTGGATCGCGGGGAAACGCTGGGCGTAGTCGGGGAGTCAGGATCGGGTAAGAGCGTCACCTTCCTTACCGTCATGGGGCTGATCAGCGATCGCCAGGCCAACATCACCGGCCAGGTCATCTTCAAGGGAAGGGATCTCGTTCAGCTGCCCAAGGACGACATGCGGGCGATCCAAGGTAACGAGATCACCATGGTCTTCCAGGACCCCCTGACGGCGCTCAATCCCGTCCACAAGGTCGGCAACCAGATCGCCGAGGTATTCGTGGCTCACCGCGACATCACCAAGGCGAATGCTTTCGGGGAAGCCGTCCGGTTGCTGGATCTCGTCGGCATCCCGAAAGCGCGAGATCGAGCCTCTCAGTACCCGCATGAATACTCGGGAGGGATGCGCCAGCGGGCCATGATCGCGATGGCCCTCGCCTTGGATCCGGATCTGCTCATCGCGGACGAGCCGACGACCGCACTTGACGTAACCGTCCAAGCGCAGATACTCGACCTGATCGACCGCCTGAAAGAGGAGTTCAACGCAGCGGTAGTCCTAGTCACCCATGATCTGGGCGTCGTGGCCGAACACTGCGACAACATCGCCGTCATGTACGCGGGGAAGGTGGTCGAATTCGGGAGTGCCCGAGACATCTACTACGATTCGCTGCATCCGTATACGTGGGGCCTGCTCGGATCCGTGTCGCGCCTGGACAAGACGAGGGCGGAGCGGCTGAACCCCATCAAAGGCCTCCCTCCCTCCCTCATCCACGTTCCGCCGGGATGCGCTTTCCATCCCAGATGCCCGCACGTTATGCCGATGTGCAGTACCCAGGTGCCCGAGCTTCTCAACATCGACGGCCGGCATGCGAGCGCCTGTCACCTGAGTCTCGAGGAGAAGAAGAGGGTCTTCCACGGGGTCAAGGGGGCACGGCCATGAGCGCCGTCACGCCTACGCCGCAGGTCGCACAGCCGGACGCCGCACGGGTGCCCATCATCAAGCTCGAGGGCGTAAAGATGCATTTCCCGATCACGCGGGGGATCATCTTCCAGCGCAAGGTAGGAGCCGTTCACGCGGTCGACGGTGTGGATCTCGAGCTCTTCCCTGGAGAGACCCTGGGTCTGGTGGGCGAAACCGGTTGTGGCAAGTCGACGCTCGCGCGAGTGGTGATGCGTCTCTTCAAGCCGACCGAGGGGAAGGTGTTCTTCGAGGGACAGGACATAGGCAACCTCAAGAGCAAGGAGCTTCGGGCCGTGCGGAGGGAGATGCAGATGGTCTTCCAGGACCCGTTCGCCTCTCTGGATCCGCGCAAGACAGTGGGAAGCATCATCTCCGAACCCTTCGTGATCCATAAGACCCTGTCTCGCAACAAGATCAAGCCCGAGGTTCAACAACTGATGGAGCTCGTAGGCCTCAACCCCGAGCACTACAACCGGTTCCCGCACGCGTTCTCGGGGGGTCAGCGGCAACGCATAGGGATCGCGCGCGCTCTCGCGTTGCGACCCAAGGTCCTCGTCTGCGACGAGCCTGTTTCGGCCCTGGACGTTTCGATCCAGGCGCAGATCCTGAATCTCCTGGAGGATCTCCAGACCGAATTCAACCTGGCATATCTGTTCATCGCTCACGACATGTCGGTCGTCAAGCACGTGTCCGACAGGGTCGCCGTCATGTACCTCGGCAAGATAGTCGAGCTGGCTCCCGGCGATGAGTTGTACAGGAACCCCAAGCACCCCTACACGGGCGCGCTCCTCTCCGCCGTCCCGATCCCGGATCCCGACCTGTCGTTGAAGAAGAAGAGGATCTTCCTCGAAGGGGATGTCCCCTCGCCGATCGACCCGCCCAAGGGGTGCCGATTCCACCCTCGGTGCCCGGTCGCGCAGCTGCCGAAGTGCGCAACGGACGAGCCCGTGCTGATGCCCCATCATCCGGGCCAGACAGCCGCATGTCACTTCCCCTTGGCGGACCGAGCCATCCTCGGGGACGTTGAAGGCTAGGGAGCCTCTCGGATGCCAGGGATCGGCGCGGGAATCAGGTGGACTTCGAGGCACCGAGGGTCCCGCCGGAGTTGTACCGATGGGCCTGTGCAATCTGCGGCCGGATAGGGCAGAATTGCGCAACTGAACGACGGCGCCGCGAGGCACAGGCGCCACGAGCGGCTCAGAAGGGTGAGGACGGTTGGCAGGTCCGGAAACCGAACTCGGCCCCCTACCGACGCTTGCGGGCGTCGAGGGGCGAAGTCCACGTGAGCTGATCCTCGCTCGCTTCAAGCGGGACAAGTTCGCCATCGCCGGTCTGATCTTCATTATCTTCATGATCCTGTTCGCCGTCTTCGCCCCCCTGATCGCCAAGGCGACGGCTCACGATCCCAACAGCGTCGCTTTCCTGCGCCAGATGACGCAGGACAACGGCCTCCCGAAGGGGCCGAGCTTCCGGTACAAGTTCTTCTTCGGCGCCGACACCGCGGGACGGGATCTCTTTGTTCGCGTCGCCTACGGGGCACGAACGTCCCTCACTATCGCGTTCTTGGCGACGGGGATCGCCGTGATCATCGGGGTCGCCGCGGGTCTCATCGCGGGGTTCTATCGCGGGAAGGTCGACACGGTCGTGTCGCGAACCATCGATGTGGTGCTCTCGCTGCCCATCCTGTTGCTCGCTCTCGGCCTCGTATCGGCCTGCAGCGGAGCGGAGGGTTGCCTTGCCGGGACGTTGCGGCCGGGCCTGACGATGGTCAGCCTCGTGATAGGACTCTTCTCCTGGCCGTACATCGCCCGCATCGTTCGCGGACAGGTCCTCTCGCTCCGCGAGAAGGAGTTCGTTGAAGCCTCACGAGCGCAAGGCAGCAACAACGCGCGGATCATGTTCCGGGACATCCTCCCGAACGTTGCGGCGCCCATCATCGTGTACACGACGCTGATCATCCCGAACAACATCTTGTTCGAGGCTGCGCTCTCGTTCCTCGGGGTCGGCGTGCCCGACACGACGGCTTCTTGGGGCGGATCGCTCAACCAGGCGTCGGGGGTGTTCACCGTTGCCTGGTGGACGATGCTCTTCCCCGGCCTGTTCCTGTTCGCGACGACACTCGCCTTCAACCTGGTGGGTGACGGACTTCGCGACGCACTGGACCCCAGAACGGATCGGCTGGAGTGAGGAAGGGAGGATGGGAGAAGAGGGACACCCGCGAAGTAGGGTGATCGTGAGGTTCTACCCAGAGGAGGGAAGCACATGAACAGATCTATACGATTGCTCGCGGTCTTCGCGGTGATCGCGCTTGTCGCGGCAGGGTGCAGCAAGTCGAGCACCAGCGGCAGCAGCGCCAGCAGCGCCAGCTCCGGCGGGTCCGCGGAGATCACCAAGGGAGGGACCCTGCAGCTGGCGACGCAAGCAGATGTCGACCGCGCGTGGGATCCGGCCAAGGAGTACTCGCAGATATCCTTCGAGTTCTTCCGGTGCTGCCTGACGAGGACCCTGTTGTCGACGAACGGGATGCCAGCAGACCAGGGCGGTGTCGACCTCCAGCCGGACATCGCGGCGTCCATGCCGGAAGTGTCTTCCGACGGTCTCACCTGGACGTTCAAGCTGAAGCCCGGGATCCACTACTCCCCACCGTTCCAGGACGTGGAGGTCACCTCCGAGGACTTCGCACGCACCATCAGTCGTCAGTCAGACTCGGGAGCTTCCGCGAACGGCTACCCCTTCTACTACTCAGAGAGCGGGGGAACGGGGTGTGGCATCGAGGGATTCGACGCCGCGAAGGGCGGCCCCGTATCGGGCGTCTCGACCCCCGATCCGCAGACCCTGACCATCAAGTTGAGCGCGCCGTGCGGGGACTTCGGATGGCGGATGGCGATGCCCGCCATGGCGCCGATCCCGCCGGTCGGCGACCAGCCCCTCGGCTGGGCCACCGGCCACACGAAGGACTACGGCCGCTACCTCGTCGGGACGGGACCGTACATGTTCCAGGGAGTGGACCAACTGGACCCG
>Ga0315287_10001701_pt1 | contig 20549 bp, 15 predicted proteins | sample YL17G11_0_MG_FD_205037 | JGI IMG/M metagenome (GOLD analysis project Ga0315287, IMG submission 205037) | Sediment microbial communities from Yellowstone Lake, YNP, Wyoming, USA - YL17G11_0 | ecosystem: Environmental > Aquatic > Freshwater > Lake > Sediment | place: USA: Wyoming | collected...
TGGTCAACGGCGTGCTCCGCATCCCCAAGGTGATCGTGCTGCTGACCTACGACCGCATGCCCAAGCGCGCGGTGCGCTTCAGCCGGAAGAACATCTACATGCGCGACAAACACACCTGCCAGTACTGCGGGGATAAATTCGCGCCCAACGAACTCAACATCGACCACATCACCCCTCGGAGCCGCGGGGGCAAGAGCACCTGGGACAACGTGGTCTGCTCCTGCCACGAGTGCAACCGCCGCAAAGGCGGGCACACCCCGGAAGAGGCGGGCATGAAGCTGGTCTCCAAGCCGCGCAAGCCGCGTTGGACCCCTTACATGGGCTTCCATTTCGACGCCAACCTGTACAAGGAATGGCTGCCCTTCCTTAATTTCATCGACGCCGCTTACTGGAATGTAGAGTTGGAAGAATAGGATGCGGTTCAAGAGCTTTGTCCCCCGGCCCTGGCTCTTCATCTCCTTTCTTTTTCTGCAAGCCTGCTCCCGGCCTGACGATACGGTCATCCGCGAGACCATCATGACCATGAAGCAGGAGGCCGAGGCCGGCAAATGGAACGAGGTCATGGGCCACATCTCCAAGCACTACAAGGATAAAAACGGCAACAATTATTTCGTCATCACGCAGATGATCAAAGCTTACACCGGGGACGTGCAGGAACTGCAGGTGAACATAGAGATCATGGGCGTGTCCATCAGCGAGCGCGAGGCGCGCGCGCAGTTGAAAATGGTGGTCAAGGGCAAGCGCTACGGCAAGATTTATTATGTGACGGGCACCGAGGAAAACCCGGAGTATCCCAAGCTGGAGCTGGCCAAGGAGGGAAGGAAATGGAAGATCACCCGGGTGGAGGGCGTGCGTAATAACCAGGAAAGCCCGTGGTGACAGATAGATATTAATCCGCGGCCGCAACCTCAGATGCAGGATAAAAAAAACATCAATACCGCGTTTGTAATAAGCCTGCTCTTCTGCTTTTTTCTGGGCGGCATTTTCTTCAAGCTGAATTTCTGGAAACACGCCGAGCCTATGACCCTGGGCGACCTCTATTTCTACCAGGGGCTTGCAATCGCGTTCGAAAACCGCGACTGGGCACATTTCTGGCATTTCCATTTTTACCCGGCCTATCCGGTACTGATCGCGTGGTTCCATAAAATCTTCAGCCTCGACTTCGTGAGCTCGGCGCGCTGGATCAACATCATCTTTGACGGCCTGAGCGTGTTCCCGGTCTATTTGATCGCCAGGGAAATCTACGGAAATCGGACCGCGATTTTTTCCGCGCTGTTCTGGAGCTTCTGCTGGCCTTATTTTCGGGTCTACGGGGACCCGGAGCCGGTTTACGCTTTTTTCGTTTTCGTATCCTTGTACCTGGTCTTGAAAAAAGAGCTGACCTGGAAAAACTATCTGGCCGCAACCGCCCTGACCGCTTTTTCCGGGCTGATCAAGAGCGAGGCCACATTTTTTGTGGGCCTGGTATTTATCCTTTATTTTTTCAAAAGCCGCGAGCGGCTGCGCGCAAAAATCTTGATGGCGGGCGCCGGGGTTTTGATTTACCTGGCCTTCACTTCTCCGATCTGGATCAAATATTACCAGGCCACCGGCGAGTTCAACCCCAACCCCAAGTCCAAAACCCTTTACTTCATCCACAACCCGGTGGTTGATTACCAGCTTTTCCTTTACGGCCTTCGCGAGGACGAGAACGGCCTTTACACCAACGGCCAGCGGATTTATATCGATGGCGACAAGGACGCTCTAAGAACCCCGCTTTCCAGCTTCGCCAGGGATAATTTCAAGCTCTTGTTTTTTTCCTACCTCGGAAAGTTCGGGTTCACTTTTTCAAAGGGACTTGCCATCATGGTCCTGAGGATCTTCCCGGGAACCTTCTTCCTGTTCCTGTTCTACTGGGCCAGGAGGGCAAGGGACTATCAACTCCAACATGAAATCTGGCTCTGGATATGGGCCGTGCTTTTCATTGCCGCGCTCTCTTTCTTCGAGACCTGGGAAAGGTTCTGCTACCCCTTTTTCCCGGTGCTGGTGATCATCTCCGCAAAAGGACTGGACCGGCTCGTCACTTTTTCCGAAACCGGATATAAAAAATACTTCCCCGATTCGCCCCGCCAATACCCGGCAAGCATCGCCAAATGGCTGCTCCCCGGGTTCTTCTTATCCTGGTTCCTGTTCTATAACTTCTGGGGCGTCTCCCATTTCAAGCCCGAAAAAGAGGTCGCGGAACAAATCAACGCAAAGACCAAGTTGGCTAAGAATATAAAACCCACGATCAATTCAGGCGCGGTGGTCATGTGCCGGGGTTTCCCCGAGCCGTTCTCGTATTTCCTGGACATCCCCTTCTGGCAGATGGTGATCATCCCGATGGCTGATGTGGAAGATGTGGTCAGGTATGCCAAATTAAAAAACGCGGACTACTTTTTTATTGAGGAAGCGGACCTGGCGAGGAACCCGATCGTGGAGCCGTGGCTCTGGGGCGAGGTTAATGACCCCTCCGTAAAGATGCTCAAACATGTGCCTCGGGAATTGGCCGCCGAGTATTACCCCGCGGCCTGGTACCGATTCCTCAAGTCCAAGTCCGGAGCGGAGAACGGCAACAATCAGGTGCCAAAGAAACCCGAAGCGCCAAATCAAAATCAGACCCCTATGCAATAACATTGCCTGCAATAAACTGTTGATCCCTAAATTCAATAATTTCTTGTCATCTTGATGATTTCTTCGGCAATGATCTGATGCGCTTTTTCATTCGGGTGCTTATCCACCAGGACCGCGTTTTCGCCCCGGTAATGGCGATAGGCATGTTCGTAGCGATCAAAGTTTTTATCGGGCAGCCTGGCTAAAAGGGCGGACCAGCCGTTCACTATGATACCGAGATCGTTGAGCTTGGAAATCTCAGCCGACGAGGGCTTTCGCGGGGAATCAGGCTCGGTCAAGACCACAATAACCATCCGGGAGTTGTTTTCCCGGCATTCCTGGTAAATCTCGTTGTAAACAAATTCAACAATCCTCTCCGGCGCCTTGCGTGGCCGGGGGATGGTCCCGGACAAACGCTTCGCATAATAGGCGCTCATGTACAGACCGTCATGTAAATATAAGGGCAGGCCGTCATCGGCAAGGAAAGAAAGGAAGTCCGCGAAGTTTTTGTTGGTATGACGAAAACTGGAGATGTCCAAGTCAAAAGATTTGGTCCTGAACACCGGCGGATAAATTTCCATCCCGCCCTTGGCGGAATCCGTCAAAAAGGGCGAGGGCAAAACCCCGACCCACGACGGCGCAAAAGGCTCCATGGCCCGGTCCACCAGCCAGGGCGAATACTGCACCAACACGAAATCGGGCTGGTATTGAGGGATCAGCCTATGCGCCAGAATCAGCATCTGGGAAAGGCCGTAGCCGGGAACCCCGGCGTTTAGCGAGGAACCGTTTAACTCTTTGCCCGTCAGGTAAACAAAGGTTTTTTCAGCCGGGCAGGCCGCGCCAAAAGTATAGGAACAGCCCAGCGCGAGCGTCATCGGCCGCTTGAGGTTTGAAGCAGCGGCTTCATTCAACGGCACCCGGAACCCGTTATGATCGAAGCGGACCGGCACCTCCGGCCCGATCGGAAAAATTTGCGCGCCCCTGGAGTCCGGGACCGGGGCATGGCCCAGTTCCGGGTCGTAACGGAATATTTTGCCCTCAAACCCGTGTTCGTTGCTCTTGATGAAATTGTATAACCCGACCGTGCGCACCAGCAATAGCCCGAAACCGAACACAAATCCCCCGAGTAAAACAAGAAATGAGTAAAAAACGATCGAGAAGACAATCTTCTTGCCGCCGCTCAACTGATTTTTCTGACTTACCGGCATCCGGATCCCTGTTATGGCCTCTTTTGTGAAAATACCATATTATGGCGGTTACTAAAAGAGCAAGGCCGGCGGGAAAAAAGAAATAAAAAAAATAGGCAAAATTTCAAAATTCCGCCAAATCTGGTAGAATCACAATATATGAAAATAAAAGTTTTGGGATGCATGGGCGGCAAGATCCCGGGCCAGGCCCTGACCGGTCTTTTGGTTGATGACGAGCTTTTGATCGACGCGGGCAGCGTGACCTCATCGCTCGATATTCCCGCGCAAAACCAGATCAAATACCTGTTCATTACTCATACCCATCTCGACCACCTCTACGGCCTGGCGTTCCTTCTCGAAAACCGCTACTACGCCAAGGTCACCGGGCCTTTAAATATTTTCGCAAGCAAAGACGCAATCGAAATCCTGACCAGCGACTTTCTGGTGGAAGGCATCATCAGCAGCGCGCTTTTTGAAAACCTGCCCAAGCTGACCAGCCTGTCCACGGTGGAGCCGGGCAAGGAATACAAGGTTGGAAAATACATTGTTGAGCCGGTTGAGGTCAACCATTTCAGCGGGCCGCTTGGATATTTTGTCTCGGACGCCAAAGCCAAGTTCCTGTTCACCTCCGACACCGGTCCCACGGACGCGGTATGGGGCAAGTTCAAGCAAAGACCCGAATGCCGGCTGTTGATCACGGAAGTTTCTTTTCCCAACAAGCTTGGCGAGGTTGCCCGGCTGAGCCGGCACCTGACCCCGGCGCTGCTCAAGACCGAGCTGGAAAAAGCCGCGGCCCAGGACCGCCAACTCTATCTGTACCATTTCAAGCCCGGGCACCTTGACCAGCTTTTCCAGGAGCTGACCGAACTCACGGAATTCGACCTTCACCTTTTAAAAATCGGGATGGAGTTGGAAGTTGAGGAATTTGGGCCCAAGGGCGAGGAAGAGGCAAAAGGGAAAGTAGGATCGGTTTCCGGCAAGGTGCCCAAGTTCGATTACAGCAAGGACCTTTACGAACAGCGGCAGAACCTGGACCACGACTTCGGCCTGAGCTTTGAGCCGGGCGAGACCATTTTTGAGGAAAACGATCCGGGCAAGCAGCTCTTCATTCTCCAGGACGGCCAGGTGGAAGTTTTCCGGATCGTGGCAGGCAAAAAAAAGGTGCTCTCCATTCTGGGACCAGGGGATGTGTTCGGAGAGATGAGCCTGATCTGCAACCAGCCGCGCTCCGCGTCAGTGCGCGCCATGACCCGCGTGCGCGTCTATACTTTTGACCGCCCGGCCTTTGAGCAGATGATCCGGCAGAATTACGGGGTCGCGGTCAAGATCATCCGGATGCTCGCGCAGCGCCTTCAGGAGGCGGACGTGCACATTGAAAACCTGCTCTACCCGGACAGTGAGAGCAAGCTGCTCAACACCGTGATCCGCGCGGTTGAAGACGAGGGGATCGAGACCAAGGACGGCTATCTGTTAAGACTCTCCCCGGAAGAGCTTGCGGTCAAGACCGACCTGCCCATGAACGAGATGAAGAGGATCCTGGCCAAGCTGATGCACGCAAACCTGATTGCCTTCAAGGATGGGATGTTCCAAGTCCCGGATTTGAAGCAGTTGAAAAAATTCCTGGAATACCTCGAGCTCAAGCAGAAATACGAGCAGCCCGGAAAATTCGGGCTATGATTTTTTAGACCGGACCGGGCAGTATTTCTTCAGCACCTCGTCAATGATCCCGCTCGTGGAATAACCTTTTGCGAATTTGATCTGCTTGACCACCCCGCCTTTTTTCAGGACCAGGTCCGCGCCCACGATCTTATCCATCTCCCAGTCCGCGCCCTTGATCAGTACATCAGGCTCCAGCGCCCGGATCAATTTGGCGGGTGTGTCCTCGTTAAAAAACACCACGTAGTCCACAAACCGGAGCGCGCATAAAATCTCGGCGCGGTCTTTTCCCGGGATGACCGGCCGCTTCTCGCCCTTGATTTTCCTGACCGAAGAGTCGGTGTTAAGCCCGACCACCAGCAAGTCCCCCTGCGCCCTGGCCTGCTGCAGGTAGCGGAGGTGGCCGGGATGGATAAGGTCGAAGCAGCCGTTGGTGAACACCATTTTCCGGTTTTGCGCGCGCCATCGCCCCCGTAATTTTCTTAACGCTTCCAGCTTTATAAGTTTTCCCGGCATCTTTTTGCCTCTTTTCCTTATTGTAGGATCCCGCCTTGGCGGGATTGCCGCGCCCCTAACCTCTCCTTGATTTGAGTAAGCTTCCACTATATCTTAAACTATATTCGCGCCAATGGAAAAAGCTTTTCTTAATTTTTGGGAAAGGGGCGGTTGATGGCGAAAACAAATCTCATGGAAAGAGGCAGGAACGCAAGGGCGCGCCTGGGGGAAACCCTGTTTGAGTTAAGAAAACGTTTCGGCAAAAAGGGCGAGGCGCGTTTCTTCCGCGCGCCCGGCCGCGTGGACTGGCTCGGCTCCCACACCGACTACAACCAGGGTTTGATCCTGGCCTCAACCGTCAATCGCGAGATCATCGTGGCGGCTCGGCTCAGGCCCGACAAGACCTTGAACTTTTATTCGCTGAACTTGAAGCAGGAAGTGAAAACCTCCATCGATAAAAACAAACCAGATCCCAGGCACGGCTTCGCCAACTACCCCAAGGGCGTCATCCACGAGCTTTCCCAGGCCGGGGTGAAAGTGCCGGGCCTGGACATGGTCTTTTGCGGCGACATCCCGATCGGCGCCAACCTCTCCAGCTCCGCGGCCATAGAAGCCGCGGGCCTGGAGGCCGTGCTCGGCCTGCTCGACCGGCCCATGACCCGCTGGGAGCGCGCCTTCATCTGCTGGCGCGCGGAGAACAATTTCGTGGGACTTCCCTGCGGCATCCTGGACCAGTTCACCATCATCAACTCCAAAAAGGACTGCGCGCTTTATCTGGACTGCGACAACCTGGCCTCGGAACTGATCCCGTTTTCTTTTGACCAGTATTATCTTTTGGTGATCGATTCCGGCGTGGGCCGCCAGCTCGTGAAAAGCGAATACACCAGGCGCGTGCAGGAATGCCGAGCAGCTTACTCAACGCTCCGCAAGGCCGGATACAAAATCAAAAGCCTGAGCCAGCTTGCGCCCGAGCAGATAAAAGAGATCCAACCCAAGCTGGAACCCGTGCTCTTCAAGCGCGTCCGGCACATCGTCACCGAAAACCAGAGGGTGTCGCTCGCGCGCAAAGTGGTCTCCAAAAAGGATTTTCACAAGCTGGGCGCGCTCTTCGAAGCCGGGTACCAGTCATCCAGCCGGGACTATGAAAACTCCTGCAAGGAACTGGACATCCTCCACGACCTCATGGCCAAAGCGCCCGGGGTCATGGGCACGCGCATCGCGGGCGCGGGCTGGGGAGGGTGCCTGGTCAGCCTGGTGAAAAAAGTCGACTTCCGGGAGATCGAGGCCCGGGTGAAAAAGCCCTATCAGAAAAAGACCGGCCGCGAGCTGCGCTTCTTCCCGGTGGAGACCGGTGAGGCGCCCGGGGAAATATTGTAAAATTGTTTCGCGGGCCGGGTTGCCCGCGCGTTCCCAAAAAGCAGGGGAGGTGGAAAATGGCTGAAGAAATTTATGGCAAGCTGGCTGAAAAAATTCTGTGCAAGGGTTCAAAGATCGTGCCTGAGCTTTTCAAGATGCTGGCGGACCAGAAGGACGCGGAGATCTTGCTTTCGCTCCCGGGCACGGCCCCCGAGATCAAGACCAAGACCGGCCTGGACGAGAAGGACATTGAAAAAAGACTCGGCTCGCTTTTCCGCAAGGGCGTGGTCTTCAAGTCCAAGAAACCGGAAGGCGTCAAATACCGGATGTGCCGGGAGATCGGCCAGTTCCACGACGCCTCCATCTTATGGCCCGAGGCCGGAAAAGAATTCTACGACCTCTGGCAGAGATACATGGACGAGGAATGGCCGGAATACTCGAAGCTGGTCGTCACATTTTTCAAGAAGCCCAATACCCGCGTGGTCCCGATTGAAAAGACCGTGGGCACGCGCAACCAGGTGCTGGCCTTTGAGAGCGTGAGCGAGATCATTGAGAAGGCCCACCGGGTCGCAGTCACCAAATGCACCTGCCGGCTGACCGCGCACAAGTGCGACAAGCCCGTGGAGGTATGCCTGCAGGTGGGCAAAGCCGCGGACTATACGCTCGAGCGCGGCACCGGCCGGGAGATCAGCAAGAAGGAGGCCATGGACATTATCGTGGAGTCGGAAAAGGCCGGGCTGGTCCATGTCACGGTGAACAAGGCCGGCGACTTCACCTTCATCTGCAATTGCTGCGACGACTGCTGCATATTCATGCCCCTCCTGATCAAGGAAGGCCGGAAGCTCTGCGACCCCAGCAGGTTCCAGTCATCGATCACGACCGAAAAATGCACCGGCTGCGGCGTCTGCGTTGAGGACTGCGTGTTCAAGGCCATCGAGATGGTTCCGCACAAGAAAGGCGAGGTCGCGGATGTTGACCCGGACAAGTGCATGGGCTGCGGCTTGTGCGCGCTGGCCTGCGCGGAAGACGCCATCAAGCTTTTGGTGGTGCGCGAGAAGGAATTTATTCCGGCCTGAAGCGAATTCGCCCGGAAAGCGGGAGCGCAAGCTCCTTTTTGATCAGCGCGGGACTGTCTCCGAGCAGCTTCTCCCAGAGCCAGCCCGGCTCCATGCAAAGATAAATCAGCGTCCTGTCGCCATGCTTCCTGATCCGTCTGATCAAAGTCCGGTATAATTTCTCCCGGAACGGCCGCAGATAGCGGAGCTTGCCGTCACGACCCGGAAAAAGTTCTCCGCACAATATCCGGCTTTGGGGATGGCGGTCTTTTAGCACCGGCGCGAGCGAAGGCGGGAAGCGGAGCATGCCCAGGCTGATGAAGGCGATGCGCCGGGACGGGACCATTTCAAATACCTTATCGATGAGCGCCAAATATTTTTCTTCGGGGACGAAATCCAGGATGGGGTCGAAATGGAACCCGACTGGCCAGCCCGCGTTTGCGAGCGTTGCCGCGGATTCCAGGCGCGAATCCATGTCCGCGGAAATTTTTTCCTCAAGAGCCGCGGCCTCCTCAGGATTGACCGACCAGCTGATCACAATCCGCTCGGAAGCTTTCAATTCCTTGAATAATCCGATGCCGTCGGCTTTGGTCTTCAGTTCGAAAATAAAATTTGGTTTTTCCCGGAAATATTCGATGAGCGCTTTCGCGTACCCGAGTTCCGGCTCCAGCGCCAGGCTGTCCGCAAGCTCGCCGGTGCCGAGCCTAAGCCGCGAGCGCGGGCGCTTTTTTTGATAATTTTCTAACTCCGAAAAAAGGTCTTCCAGGTTGACATAGACCTGGACCGGGAACGCGGTGAGGTATCCCTGGAGAATGCAGTAGCTGCAGTCGATCGGACATCCCACCACCGGGCTGATATTGAAGTAGCCGCAGTTCAGATATTCCCTGGTGCACGGGCACGGCTCCAGAAATCTGCCCGGGAACTTGCAGAGAAAAAGGCTCTGCTTGCCCTCCGCCCAGGGGTCTTGGAATTTTTCAAGATATTCGTTGGTGGCGAGCACGTCGTCAACTTCCAGGACCTTTGCCGGCGCAAACCGCTCCATGATCTCCCGCGCCCTTTTGTTTTTGACCGCGTTTTTGGCGAGAAAGATCCGCTTAATCTTCATCATCGAACTCGAACAATTTTTCCCAGTCTTGGCCCCGGCTGGCGGCGAGAATTTTTTCGAATATTTCCGGGGCGGGCAGGGACTTGCCGAGCGTGAGTTCCATTTTGTATTCCGGGCCTTCAAAATAATCGGACGGCTCTATCTTTACCTCGCCCGGTATTTTCATGGCCCGGAGCAGCTTCTGGTGCCTAGAATATAGCTTGTGATAGTTCGGATGGCGGGTCTTCTTGAGCGACTTGACCAACAAGTCCAGTTTTTCCGGAGCCGATGATTTATTGTCATGCAGGACCGCGGCCAATTCCGGGGCGCCCAGAATTTCTCCAATGCCGGTTTGATCCCTTTTGCTTATCGCATCCGTCATCTCCAAAATTTCCCGGAACTGGCTCGCGGTCGCGCCGAGCGAGAGCAAAATTTTCAGCGCTTTCCGGTCCGGGGCCGGCAAGCGGCAAAGCCGGGAGGCATATCTCAGTCCGGTCTGCTTTTGCGCCAAAAAAATCTTCCAGCCCGCTTCAAGATCATTCAATGCCGCGAGCGCTTCCACCGCGGCGACCGAAGCGGGAAGACCGGCTTTTTGAAAATACGAGGCCGCGATTTCTCTGGAGCTGACCCCGAGTTCCCGGAGTTTTTGAGCGGCCATGGCCTGCTCGATGATGTTCAGTCCCCGGGTCAGGGCGTTTTCAAAAAAGGCGACCCGGAATGCCGCGATCTCGCTGAGCGCAGAACCCGGCCAAACCAGGGCGAGCGCGGACTTTTTTCCCAGCTCCCGGAGAGCGTCTCTCCGCAAATAGCCGGAAAAAAGCTCGAATCCTTTCCCGGTCTTCCTGCAAAGAAGCGGCGAGGTCTGGCCGGCCTCCCTGATCGATTTCAGGAGCGGCCCGATCGCGCGGTTGAAACTCAGCCGGTATTTTTCCGGTCCGGACAAATCAGCGAGCGTGATTTTATCGAGCGCCGGATTTTTTTTCATTTTTCGATCTGCTCGAACCCCCTGGTGATGACCTTGTCCCCGTCTTTGACCCCGGAGCGGACTTCGATCAGCTCGGCGCCGGTGTCCCCGACTTCGATTGTCCTCCACCGGGCCTGATCATTCTCCAGCACATAGACCCCCAATTTCGAGTCCCGCTCCAGCACCGACTCCACCGGCACGGCCAGGCATTTTTCGATTTTTTTGACGATGATCTCCACGCTCGCGCGCATGCCCGGCTTCATCCTGCTTTTCCCCGGGTCCGTGATCTCGACCTCGACCGGAAAGCTGGAAACTCCCCCGCTCGTGCTGGCCTGGGGCCAGATGTTGGAGACCGCGCCTTTAAACTCCGCGCCGGGAAAGGCGTCCAGCGCGATCCGGGCCTCCATCCCTTTTTTAAGCCGGGGCATGTCCGCCTCGTCCACCGAGGCATGGACCTGGATTCTTTCCAGGTCCGACATGGTCAGGAGCAAGGTGCCCTGGGACAAGCCGCTGGTCGCGGAGCTGATCACCTGCCCGACTTCAACCGAGCGCGACAAGATCACGCCGCTGATCGGCGCCCGGATCACGGTGTCCTCCAGACGGAGCTCCGCGTCTTTCAGGCCGGCCTCGGCCGCGGCCTGGTTGGCCTTTGCGATCTCGAGCTCGGAGCTTGCGATCTTGACCTGGTCGCTGCTCTGTTCAAACTTCACCTTTTCCACCGCGCCTTCTTTGTACAGCTCTGAATAACGACTGTATTCGCGCTGCGCCTGCTTTTTCAACACGCTCGCCCGGTCGAGCCCGGCGCGTCCGGAAATGATCCTGCTCTGCGCCTCTTTGAGCAGGCTCTGCTCAATGCGCGGGTCGATCCTCACGATCACAGCGCCTTTTTCAACCATGTCTCCGACTTTGCAGGCCAGATCGATCAGTTCCCCGCCGGCCTTGGAGCGGATCTCGACGATTTTTTCCGGCTCGATTTTCCCGCCCGCGGCAATTCTTATCTCGAGCGGCGTCTCCCTGACCAGGTAGGTCTTGAAGGCGGGTTTTTCCTTTTTACAGGCGGGGACCGATGCCATAAGAAAAACTATTGCTGCCCCGATTATTGACTTTTTCATGAGCGACAAATTTCCAAAGACTCAGCGGCCTGACTCTTTGGCCGCGGACGCCGGAAATTCTTTCCGGCTAAGCCTGGTCCGATCCTTCCTCGGAAGAGACGCTGATCCGGAACTGCTTGAGCACGCCCTTGAGCACCTCGGACTGCTGGTTCAGGATCGCGATGTTCTTGTCCAGCTCGCCCACGCTCTGGGCGTTGCGCACCGCGGTGTTCTTGACCTTGCTGATCGCGGACACGATCCGCTCGCTGGCCTGGGCCTGGCCGCGCTGGGCGTCGAGTATGAACTTGATCATCTGCTCCACGTTCTCCATGGCCACCTGCACCTTTTGCGCTTCGTCGCCCTGCTTGCGGGAGCGGGAGAGCACCAGTTCGGTGTGCTTCTTGATGTCCTGCCCGGCCCTGGCCATCTGGTCCGCGCCCATGCTCTGCTCGCGGGTGCTGACCGTGATCTGCTGGATCAACTCCGCGATGGAAGAGATTTCCGAGGTCGCCTTCTTTGCGCTTTCCACCTGCTGGTCCGTGGCCTGGCTTATCGATCCGGCCATGGTGAACGACTGCTCCACCGCCTTGCTGATCCGTTCCAGGGCCATTCCCGCCTCGTAGCTCAGGTTCACGCCCGTCTCCACCTGGCTGAAGCTCTTCTCCATGACCGCGATCACGCTGTTGGTGTCATCCTGGACCTTCTTGATGATCTGGTCGATCTCGATGGTCGAGTTCGCCACCCGGTCCGCCAGGTTCTTGATCTCGTCCGCGACCACGGCGAAACCCTGCCCCTGCTCTCCGGCCTGGGCCGCGATGATCGCGGCGTTGAGCGCGAGCAGGTTGGTGCGGTTGGCCACCTCGCGGATCACCTTTAAAATTTTCCCGATCTGGTCCGTGCTCTTGCCCAGGTTTTCCAGGGTGGACCGCGCCTGGCCGACCGTGTCTTCGATGGTGCTGATGCCCTGGATGGTCTCCTGGACCGCTTTCACGCCCTGCTCCGCGCTCTTGCGCATGCGCTCGGAAACATCCCGGCTCTGACGGCTGGTCTCCGCGACCGAGCTGATCGATTTCTGCATCTCGATCACCGCGGAACTGGTCTCCTCGGAACGGCGGTTAAGCTCCTCAACATTGCCCGCCACCTGCTTGATCGCGACGCTCATCTCGTAGATCGAGCTGGAACTCACCTCCACGGCCTTGCCCAGCTCTTCCAGGCTCATACCCACATCCTCCAGGAGCCGGATCATCTCCTCGGAACGCTGCATGGTCTCCTGGCCCGAAGTGTGTAGCACCTCGGTGTTGTCGCTGACCTCCTTGATGATCTGGTTGACCTGGGCGATGTTCTGGCTGGTGTCGCTGATCGCCGCGGTCTGCTCCTGGGTGCCCTTGGCCACCGCGTCGGAGCTGGTCATGATCTCATTGATCACGACCTGGACCTGGTCATAAGCCGTGCGCACCCTTTCCACCAGGTCGCGCAGGCTTAGCACCATGGCTTTCTGCCGGGCCGCAAGCACGCCCAGCTCGTCGTCGGAGATGATGTTGAAATCCACGCTCAAGTCGCCGCGGGTGACGCGCTCGGTCTGCTCCATCATCCGGTTCAGGGGCTCCACCAGGTCGTCTGAAATCAGTTTCAAAATGGCTATTGCCAATCCGGTCAAGCCCAGCAAAATGGCGACCATGACCGCGAGCATCCGGTATTCGAGGGGCAGCGATTTGTCCCAGTCATAGACCAGGACCAGGAACACCCGCCTGCCCTCAAAGGTGCCGATGTTGGTCAGGAAAAAAATAAGCTTGGAGTTGTAGCGGAAAGACAAGTCCTGCTCGGTGGACTCTTTCATGGTCTTTATGAATTCCTCGGACATCTCCTGGCTCATCTTGGAGACCGGGTCAATGCCCTGCTCGTCGACCAGGAAGATATTGGCGCCCAGCAGCTTGGTAAGGTTGCGGCCCTCATCCTGGAGCTGTTCCAGGGTCCATTTGTCCTGAATAAACCTGTCCTTGAGCTTGAGCAACTGCTGCTCGTAGCTCTTGCGGATGATGATCGCGGTCTGGAAGAACCCGAGCGCGGTGAGCAGGGCCAGCCCGGAGAAGATCACAGGGATGAAGCTCAGTCCCAGCTTCCGGCGGAGCTGGAAAATATCGCCCTCGGCCTGGCTCAGGTGATAGCCGGTATCGTACTCCAGTATTTTCTGGGCATCCATGCGCACAATCCTGCGCAGGAAATAGTAATGGAACACCAGGGACACGGCGCCCGCGAGTATGGTTATCAGCGCGACGAAGATCAGTTCCCAGAGAAAAAAGGTCTCTCCCCAGCCGAGCAGCAGGGTGAAGAAAATGATCACCGCGCTCGTTATCCACAGGGTGCAGACCAGGAGCGCGATCCGGATCGGGAGCCTGACCAGCTCCTCCTGGGCGAGCAGCGCCTGCTGGCCGATCTGGTCCTGGCCCGCCCCCGACTGCTCCAGCTCATCATAAGTCCGGGTCGATCGGAGCCAGCGCCTGAAAAAGATGAATTCGAAAATATTCACATACACGATTATGAACGCCAGGGTGGGCAGGGCCTTGACCAGGTGCCCGAAGCCCAGCTCGGTGCTGATGAGCAGGAGCGCGATGATGGCGATGATTTCCGAGGAACTGGCGATCGCGCTCACTATGATGGATTTTTTATAAATTTTCCAAGCAATCAAAAATACAACCTCTTTGAAAAATACTACCATAGCTTTTGAAGATCGGCAATAAACCCCGAAGCCGCTTAACTCTTGGAGCAACTAATGGTATCTTACTAAGAATGGAAGAAAAGCCCTCCAGAAAAATCATCCACATAGACTTGGACTGCTTTTTCGTTTCCGTGGAGCGCGTGCTCGATGCTTCTTTGCGCGCAAAGCCGGTGATCGTGAGCGGCAACCCCGGGGGCCGGGGCGTGGTATCGAGCGCGAGCTACGAGGCCCGGAAATCCGGAGTCAAAAGCGGCATGCCCGTCCAAAGGGCGCGTAAGCTGTGCCCGGAGGCGCTCGTGCTCGAGGTCCGGATGGACAAATACGCCGAGTACTCGGAGCGGGTGTTCGAACTGCTCCGCGGGTTCTCCCCCCTGGTGGAAGAGGCGAGCATAGATGAAGCCTACCTGGACCTTTCCGGCACCGAGAGACTTTTCGGGCCCGCGAAAGAGGCGGCCCGGTCAATCAAAGCTCGGGTCCAGGGACAACTGGGGCTGCCGAGCTCCATCGGCATCGCGTCAAACAAGCTGGTGGCCAAGATCGCCTCCCAGCAGGCCAAGCCGGGCGGGATCGTCGAGGTTTGCGCGGGCGGAGAAAAGAAATTTTTGGCGGAGCTTCCGGTCGGCGCGATCCCGGGCATCGGCGGCAGGACCGAAGAGCGCCTGAATTTGCTGGGCGCGAAAAAAATAAAACACATCGTTGAGTTGAAGCCCGAGGTCCTGCGCCGTCATTTCGGGAAGATGGGCGATGAACTTTTGCTCCGGAGCCTGGGCCAGGGCGACGACATCGTGGTCTCGGAAGAGGGAGCCCCGAAAAGCCTGGGCAAGGAGATAACCTTTGACCGGGACTTGAGCGACCCGGGTCTTCTCGAGGAATGGCTTTACTTGCTGGTGCTCAAGCTGGGACTCCGGCTGCGCAAGCGTGGTCTGTTCGCGGGCCGGTTGACCCTTAAATTCCGGGATCCGGAATTCAAGACCTGGACCAGGACCAGCCGCCTGGAAATTGAAAGCAACCAGGACTCGGAGCTTTTTGCTCTGGCCCTGAAGATATTGCAAAAAGAAAAACCGAAGCTCCTGGTCCGGCTGCTGGGCGTTTCCGCCACGGAACTCGGCGAGACCCGCCGGATGCCCCTGTTCGGAAAAGAAAAAATCGAAAAGCGCGACCGCCTGTTCCAGGCCCTGGACCGCACCCGGGCGCGGTTCGGACCTGACGCCATCTATCCGGCGCGCTTGAAAAAATTGATGGCGCAAACCGGGAAAGGAGAGGAAGATGAATAAGGGACTGGTTTTTTTGGCCGCGGCTTTCTTGACCGTTTTGCTGTGCCTGCCCGCGGCCGGTTGGGCCGCGGTTTATAAATATGTGGATGACACCGGCGTCACCAATTTCACGGACAGCATGGACAAGGTCCCCAAACAATACCGGGGCCGGGTCCAGGAAGTCAAGACCGAGGTCCAAATTGAGGGCCAGCAAAAGCCCGCGGCAAACACAGCCCAGAGGTTGTTCGGCAAAGGCAATGTCACCTGGAAGGAATTCGTGGTGAAAGACCCGGGCGGTAACGCCGCGGGCGTGGACATGCGCAAGCTTTTTGTGCAAAGCATGTTTGAGAGCAGGCTGATCTTCTGGCTGAGCGGGGAACTGATTTTTTCCGTGATCATGCTCATACTGCTCGCGGCTTTCATCAACTGGCCCACGGCCCGGGGCAGGTTGACCGCATTGCTCAGCATCGCCTTGTTGTGGGTCGTGTGCAGCGCGGTTTTGATGTTCGTGTATGCAATGCCTTCCGCGCAGGAATTTTTCGCAATCAGCCGCGGCTACCTATCGGAAGTGGAAAAACAGGCCCCGCTCGATGAAGACGGCAAAGCCAAGTTGAAAGTCCTGAACGATAAGCTGGGAGAGCTCCAGGGAAAAATGCTCTGAACTTTACGGCGCGCTTTGGTCAAATCTTTCGATCAATTCTTCCGCAAAATCCGCGGCCAGGGCCAGCTTGGCCAGGTCCACCCGCTCAATCGTGTCGTCAAACCAGTGCCAGGGCGCGGGGAAACCGCGCTCGGACAAAGCCATGAAAGAGAGCACCTCGAACCCGCGCGACCTGGCCACCAGGGTGTCAAGGGTGAGCGCGGTATAAGGACGGCCCGAGACCGCGCGGAATTTTTCCTGCTTGGCCAGTTCCTCGCACAATTTGATCAGCCGCTTTGAGCCGGCGAGCGGCCGGATCATACCCTCCTTGGTTATCCAGCAGAGCGAGCCGTCTCCGATCGAATCGAAATTAAGGAAAAAGTCTTTTGATTTGGAAATTTCAGCGCCGTGCCTTTTGATGAAATCGAACATGCCCACCATCTCCACTTCCTCGGCGCCGGTGAACAGGATGCGCAGGCTGGTGGTTTTCAGGTTTTTTGCTGCGAACCTTTTGGCCAGTTCCATCACGATCGCCACTCCGCTCGCGTTGTCCGCCGCTCCCTGCACCGGCTTGCCCCGGACTTCCCGCTCGAGCATCATTATTGCCATGTAGAAAAAATACGCGCCGCAAAAATACCAGAATATTTTTATCGGGAGTTTTTGGGCGAGTTCGGTGTGATAGCAGAAAAATATAGTGAAGAAGGAGCCGGCGATGAGAATAAGGGAAAAGAAAAAGAGCGGCCGCAGCAAAGGCACCGACGCGGGAGAAAAGGCGAGCGAGGTCTTGGAAGTGTCATAGTGCGCGACCAGCCAGAGGGTCTTAGGAGACCCGCCTTTGTCCGCATCCGCCCGCGGCGCGGGCCTGCCCACCACATTCTGGCTTCGTCCGAATGCGAATATTTTTGTGGTCAGGAGCGCAAAGAGCGTGGTTTGCTCGCCCAGGAAAAGGACCAATGTGACGGTAAAAATAATGATCGCAGGCAGGGGCGCGTAAATGGAGAGCGGGATCGATATTGCGAATCCGAGGTAGATCGCCAGATAGGTCCATGAGAACGTGGACGGCGACTTGAATTGCTCAAGCTGCGCGGAATAGCCCAGCTTTTCCAGACTCGCCTTTAGATACTCAGCGGCCTTGCGCTCCTTTTCCGTGGTGGTTGAACGGTCGCCGAAGGCGCACAGGTCCTCCAGGGTCTTCTTGAGCATGATTTATTATCCGCCAAATTTGCGGACGAGACAAGCCGGATCTGATCCCGATTTTTTCACCGCAAGCGCGAAGAACGTTGAGAAATGCGAGGGGTCTGGCCTCATCAGGATTTTGGGGTCAGACCCAAACTTCGGAGTCCGAGCTTCGTCGTTTGGGTCTGACCCCACCAGGCCCAAAAAAAAGCAACATATCTGATATTTCGTTGTGCCCGTTGTGTCGTTGTGGTAAAAAATTCTACAGGTTGCCGCACTCGGCTTCCAGCTTGCCCGCGGCCTGGTCGATTTTTTCCATCTCGCGGTCGATGACCTCCTTGGTCCGCTGCGCCGCATCCGCAACAGGCACCAGCTCTTTCGCGTCCTGCCAGCGCAGCTTGAATTCCACGCTCTGCTTGGCCAGGGTCTTTTCTCCGACCACGATCCGGAGCGGGATCCCGACCAAATCCACATCCTTGAACTTGACGCCCGGGCTGTCATCGCGGTCGTCGAGCAGGACCTCGATTCCCAGCTTTTCCAGAGCGGACTCCAACTCCTCGGCCGCCTGCCGGACCTTCTCATCGTTTATGTTGATGGGCACGAGCGCGACCTGGAAGGGCGCGATGCTCATGGGCCAGACCACCCCGGACTTGTCGTGGTTCTGCTCGATGGCCGAGGCCACGGTCCTGCCCGTGCCGATCCCGTAGCAACCCATCACAAAAGTTTTTTCCTTGCCCTCCGAGTCCAGGAACTGGGCCTTCATGGGAACCGAGTATTTCCCGCCCAGCTTGAAAACATGCCCGACCTCTATGCCCCGGATGAAATTAAGCCCGGTCTTGCATTTCGCGCAGCGATCGCCCGCGGCCGCCACCCGCAAATCCCCGATTGCCGCGGCCGAGAAGTCCCGTCCCGAATTGGTGTTCATGAAATGAAAATCTTCCTCGTTGGCGCCCGTGACAAAATTTTTCATGGCCGCGACTTCCCGGTCCACATAGATCGGGACCTTGAGCTTGACCGGGCCGGAAAACCCGAGCGGGCCTCCCGTGACTTCCAGGATCACGTCCGGCGCGGACATCTCAACCCAGTCCGCGTTGGTCAGGCTCATGAGTTTGTTGGGATTCAGTTCGCGGTCCCCGCGCACCATGGCCGCGACGGTCCCCTTGTCAGTGTCGTAGATCAGGGTCTTGACCAGCTTTTTGGGGGGCACTTGGAGGAACTTGCAGACCTCTTCAACCGTGCGCTGGTCCGGGGTTTCCACTTTTTCAAGAGGTCTTGGAATGTCGACCTCGGGATTGTCCGGGCCTGCAACCTCGGCCTTTTCCGTGTTCGCAGCGTAAGAGCAGTTGGGGCACACCACCAGCAAATCCTCGCCGGTGTCCGCCAGCACCATGAACTCGTGGCTGTATTTCCCGCCGATCGGACCGGTCGCGGCTTCCACCGCCCGGAACTTCAGGCCGCAGCGCGCGAAAATCCGGGTGTATGCGATGAACATGTCCTTGTAGCTTTGCTCCGCGCCCTTTTCGTCCGCGTCAAAGCTGTAAGCGTCTTTCATCCCGAACTCGCGCGAGCGCATGACCCCGAAGCGAGGCCTGATCTCGTCGCGGAACTTGTTCTGGATCTGGTAGAGGTTTACCGGGAGCGTCCGCCAGGACCGGAGCTCGTTGCGGACCAGGTTTACGATTACTTCTTCATGAGTAGGCCCGAAGCAGAACTCGCGCTCGTGCCGGTCCCGGAAACGGAGCAACTCCTTGCCGTAGCCGTTCCATCGGCCCGACTCCTGCCAGAGCTCCGCGGGCTGGACCGCGGGCAGGAACACCTCGAGCGCGCCCGCGGCGTTCATTTCCTCGCGGATGATGTTCTCCACCTTGCGCAGAACGCGCAGACCGAGCGGGAGCCAGGAATAAATCCCGCTCGTGAGCTTGCGGATCATCCCGGCCCGGAGCATGAGTTGGTGAGAGATCACCTCTGCTTCCGCGGGAACTTCCCGGAGTGTGGGCAAATAATATCTGGTCAGCTTCATTTTTCAGCCCCTTATTCTTTCTTGCAGGATTTTAAATGAAGGAAGGACCGTGGTCAACCTGGGGACGCTGGCCGCCGGGCCCATGTATTTTTGAGAGAAAATCCCGGGCAAGACGCAAGAATTCAGGGCCTGCGGCAGGCCGCAGGCCCTGAATATCCGGCTGTCAATGACTCCTGTCGTTCAAGGCGTGTTGGTGAACAGGATGGCCTGGTCGAAGAAGACCTCGCTGTCCGGCGACCCGATATAGGAGAAATAGCTCCCGTCCCTGACATCCCCGGGATATGCTCCGATGGTGGTCATGAGGTTCACATACATCCTGTAGCCCATGAACACGGTGTCCCCATTGTTGAATCCGGTAAAAGACCCGTCATTGTTGTACGGCAGCACGAAGGTGCTCTCGTCAATGGGACTCCTGGCGAACTTATAGGCATAGACCATTTCCTGCTCCGCGGGGTCCAGTTCGGGAAGATATTCCTGAGCGGTCCCGAAATAGGATTTTCTGCCCGGAAAGTCCGGCGACCAGGGCGTGCTCACAATCCCACCCACCCCGTTCTCAAACTCCGCTCCGTAGCAGCTCACATTCGCGTAGACTGATTTGCCGGTCCGGTCATGGTTTACCCCGTAGACCACGATGAGGTCATCCTGGTGTAGGATGAATTCCTCGGTTTTCAGATAGAGGGTGTCGTTGGTCTCGCCCAAGACATCTTCTCTTTCGCTAATGGCCACATCCCCGCCCGGGTACATCCAGGTGCTGGTCCGGAGCGGCCTGACATAAAGATAATTCCCGGAGTGGGCGGCGATGATTTTCGCCTGCAGATCCCCGAGCATATCTTCCAGACCTGGCGTGTCCTGCTCCCGGACCCCGGTCTGGCGGTTGCGGGGAACGGCGCGCGTCATGGGGTTTGGCGGAAGCTCGGTTTTGGGGGTCACGCGCATGATTTCAATCGTGGGGTTGTTGACATAGTTGTCCTCGTCCGCTTCGCGGGAGAACAGCGAGGCCCGGTGCAGGTAATTGAAACTGTCCGATTTCACATCCAGTCCGTAGTTTATTTTCAGGCCGGGTTCGGTCTCGTCCGGGAGGACGATGGCGAGGATCCGGTCCCGGGCGATCCCCGCGTCAAGCACAGACTGCTCCACCTGATCGCGGGTGTCCTTGTTGTTGGCGATGATCATAACGAAGAACTGGCCAAAGGGATGGTTGGCCATGGGGAAGTTGTAGCTGTTG
>Ga0315287_10001702_pt1 | contig 20545 bp, 29 predicted proteins | sample YL17G11_0_MG_FD_205037 | JGI IMG/M metagenome (GOLD analysis project Ga0315287, IMG submission 205037) | Sediment microbial communities from Yellowstone Lake, YNP, Wyoming, USA - YL17G11_0 | ecosystem: Environmental > Aquatic > Freshwater > Lake > Sediment | place: USA: Wyoming | collected...
CCTTTCTGAACTGGAGTGTCAAGTTCTTCGAGAGGATCCGAGACTCCTGCCAGGTAAAGATCTGAGCCAGGTTCTCGGATTTGGAAAGGGGTCGGTGAGCATCATGGGAACTTTTCGGTTGAACGGCAAAGTGGCGATTGAAATCGTCGATGAATTCCGGCAGGAAGGCGTTGCCTGCTTCCCAATCGGAGATAGCGCGCAAACGTAATTCCTTAGGCAGACGATCCTGGAGGGTCTGGTTAGCCCGTTCGACCCGACCTTTTGCCTGAGGGGTGTTGGCACAAATGATCTGGACGTGGAGTTCCTGCATAGCCCGTCCAAACTGGGTCAGGGCGTCGTTGGAGCCAGTGGTCGGTTGATTGACCCGAAAGATGCCATGTTTGTCGCTGTAGAAGGCGCTGGGCTTGCCACAGCGGGTGAAATAGCCTTCGGCCGCCCGGCAGTAGCTGAAAAAACTCTCGCTTTCCACAAACAGCAATTGCATCAGCTTCCCGGTCGCATCATCGATAAAAACCAGCAGGGTGCACGCCGGAGCCCGTCCTTCAAACCAGTCATACGGTGACCCATCGATCTGGACCAGCTCCCCAAAACAGGAACGCCGTTCCCGCATCTGGTACGCCTGCACCTTCCTGGCTCTCTTCGCTTTCCACAATTCTTCCTCGATCATGATCTTGCGCACACTGCTCACCGATATCTCCAACCCATCCTTCTCAACCAACTTCTCCTGCGCCAGGGTCGGCCCGAAATCCGCATAGCGGCTGTGCAGCAGATCCACCACTGCCTGCTCGGTCTGCTCCGACAGACGGTTATGGCTGGCCTTGCCGCGCTGTTGCGATACCAGCCCGGCTGCCCCTTTTTCACGATAGGCTTTCCACAGCCGCTTTACCTGCCGGGAACTGATCCCCAGTTCCTTAGCTGCTTTTTTCTGGCCCATTCGCCCTTCGGCCAGCTTTTGCATCTCTTCCAACCGCTTCATTTCTTTAGTGTTCATCGTGATTATGTCCACTTTCTTGTCCCTTTCGAAGGGGACATTCTAACTTATCGCAAAGGGGACATTACTATAAAACGCTAACACAGACTCAAAAATCATTGACTCTTACTTCCATATACTGTACACTTTAATTACTCCGATGGGGAGTAGCCGCCCGGATTTTTCGGGAGGGACAGCCGTAAATACGGAAAGAGATTTCCCGGCTGTCTGAAAGCAAACGCAAGACCATCGCCTTGTAAGCGGTGGTCTTTATTTTTTTGAGGGAACAAATTATGAAAACAAACCTGATATTCTTCCTGTTTAATGTCTTGGTGGTTGCGGTATATCTTTCATTGTGGGCCATACAGCATACACGCAAACTTCTTGAAAAATTCAAAAGCCGTATGGTAACTTGAACAACTCCAAACTGGGACAAGCTGTCATGAAATCAAAGACACGCGGCGAAGCGGAAGCCGAAATCACTCAAGCAGTTATTAGGTTCGAGAAGGAATACCTCGGGCGAGGACCGTTGGAGGCGCGCACGTATTTTATTAATGATATGATTTTCATCCGCCTGCGCGGTGTGCTCACAGCCGGCGACCATAAACTGGCCGAAACCCTTATCTCACGCCCTGATTATCATTTCAATAAACCTATATTCATTTCATGTCCTCTTATGTCGCGAGCTATATTTCTTTTAATAACCTGGAGTACAGAAAAAGGAATTTTAGTATGAACCACAGATTGTTCTAACAAGGAACAATCTGTGGTTCATACAAGTACTTCCTTGAATGGAACATTTACCAATCACAGTCCATCGGGTTAACGAAAAACCATAGCTCGCAAAGCTATGGTTGGTGAAAAGTAGCGGGGAGTGGATTTGAACCACTGACCTCCGGGTTACCCAGCACCTGGCGGTGTTGGACAGATGTGAGTCCCAATCCCGATTTCGCTGACTTTGCCACAAAGCTCGTGTTTTCGACGTACTTTCGGACCTGTAATTCAATAGAACCCGAAGAACTGTGATTGGCTACTAATCAAAGACCTCTTTAGGTCCGAACAGAACGAACATTCTTATTATACCGCTTGCACTTGAAGACTCTTTCATTTTGCAGTCCTGTAGCTGAACTCGCTGGTAAAGCCGTAACTGCTTGCGCTATTGCCTGCGGTGAGATTCATTATGCCGTAAGGATCATTCCCTGTTCAAAGCTGACCGCTCCGGCCTGGTCCGTCAACAGGCCACTTCGGGCGGAGCCGAGGGTGTCGCCCCGCATGATGTAATCCCTGCTCTGATGCTCCCTCCCCTACTGAACGAGCTGCGTCTCCGCAATCGCCTCCCGCATCCAGCCCAAAACCTGTTCTCTTGATGGAATCCACAGGTCGTAGACTAACTTCTCGTTGATCACCAGTCCCGGCGCGATCAGTACATAAGTGTATTTGTAGATTTCTTCTTCGGTTTTGACTTCCAGAATGTCCACTGCCAAGTCAGGATACTCCGCTCGCAAAACAGTTTCTGCCATTATAACCAAGCGTCGGACGCTGTAGCGCTGACGGGGTCTGGTACCTAAAATCTTTACTGAGATGTGCATATCGTCTCTATAATCTTCGAAGCGGGGCGCACTCTGGCAATAAGAGATGCCAGTACTCGGAAAAGTATTTTCCGTTTTATGCAATTTCCTTCTTGAGGATGGATTCGATTTTCCTACGAATGATTGGCACGGAAATCTTCCCGCCACTTGTCAGCACTTCGCGATTGACCAGCACCAGCGGCAATTGTGCTCCGGATGGCATGGGCGGACAAGCCGGATCAAAAAGGTCAAGGTATTGCAACTGGACCTCCTCGCCAAAACGTGCCTTCAATTGCCCGTCTGCCCACTTTGAGACCTCGCGCCAGGTATCCTTCACGCCGTCCTTGCAGGCTATCGGCGCGCCAATAATTTGGACAAGAACCGGCGTGCTCATCCGCAGCACCCCGGCCTGGCATCGGGATCACAAATGAGTGGAGAGGTCTCCATACGTCCGTAGAAAGGCATCGCCAATCTCCTGTTCAACAACAAGTACTCTGCTTGGCAAGGGAGGCGAAATCCACCCCCAGCAGCTGGCTGATCTCCTGGTTGATCTCGCGCAGGAAGTTGACCGCATCCTGTTGGGTACTGGAGTACATGATGAGAGTTTCATTCGCCTGGACCTCAACCTGGACCGTGCGCAGCTCCTCAATATCCGCCTGGGTCACACTGCTGGTAGCCTGCTTGCGGCGCACCTCGACCTGAAGCGCAGAAAGATGTTCGATCAGGGCGTGCGCATGTGAGTCAGATTTGTACTGCACTCGGGACTTTTGATATGCCAGGAACGGTTCGGAAGCGAGCAGATTCTGGATCAGGCCATCCGTTGCCTCGTGCAATTCGGGGGGTAAATTCTCGGTTTTTATCATAGTTTCACCCACAACAGGATGCGCCGCAAGTAGTGGCATAGTTCAAGCCGACAGATTCGGAAATCATCGCGCCGGCTTGTTGGCAAATGGCGGTCAGTTCAGCTTCAGCGGCAGCATAGGCCTGCACACTGGCGCGTGTCAGATAGTCTTGTTTCAATAGCTCCAATTCAGCGCGCTCGGCCTCACTGACGGCATTCAACTTCAATAATACGTTTAACGACTCGGCCTTCTCTCGGAAAGCAGACAAGGCTTGCTGGGCGATTGTGTCATGGTTTAATGCATCGTAAGCTTGTTCGAAAGCCTTGAACTGTGGCGTCTCAGCCAGCGCTGCGGCAAAATCACGTGCAGAGCGTTTCACCACTTCGGCAGGGGCAACCTCGATATCGTTGAAAGCTAGATTTTCCATAGAATAAACTCCTTTGAGGACGTACTGACCTCATGAAGCGATAGATGAGGCAGGTTTCAGATCCGGCAAACAGGTCAAAACCGTTTCGACATAGGCCGAAAAATCGGTCGGAAAAAGGATGCAGGCAAGCATTTTCAGCTACTTCTTGTTGAGCGCCTCCGAGGGTGGGCAGGCTTCCTGCGCAGCAGCCACCAGCGCCGGGTCGGCCGCAACTGCGCCGCCGTAATAGCGCCTCTGGAAGTAAAATGCCACGTTCACCAGCCCGATCATCACGGGAACTTCCACGAGTGGGCCAATGACAGCTGCAAAAGCCTCACCACTATTGATACCAAACACCGACACTGCTACCGCAATCGCCAATTCAAAATTATTACTGGCAGCCGTGAAGGCAAGGGTTGTGGTCTTCGAATAATCTGCTCCGATGCGATGTCCCATCCAGAAACTAACCAGGAACATAATCACGAAATAGAATAGTAAGGGAATAGCAATCCGTACGACATCGCCAGGGATTTGTACAATCAGGTTGCCTTTTAGGCTGAACATGACCACAATGGTGAACAGCAAGGCAATCAGTGTCAGCGGGCTGATCTTTGGGATAAATTCCTTCTCATACCATTCCTTGCCTTTTTTCCGTAGCAGCACAAAGCGCGTCAAAAAGCCGGCAATGAACGGAATTCCAAGGTAAATAAACACGCTTTTCGCAATTTCTGCCATAGTAATATCGACCGTCGAACCAGTCATTCCAAGCTTGGTTGGCAGCACGGTGAGGAAGATATAGGCATACACGCTGTAAAAGAGTACCTGGAACACGCTGTTAAAAGCCACCAAGCCGGCGGCGTACTCGGTATCCCCCTTGGCCAGTTGGTTCCACACAATCACCATGGCGATGCAGCGCGCCAATCCGATCAGGATCAGCCCGTTCATATATTCAGGGTAATCGCTCAGAAAAATTACCGCCAGAACAAACATCAGGATTGGGCCGATCACCCAGTTTTGGACCAGTGATAACGACAGGATTTTTTTGTTGCGAAAAACATCTCCCAATTCCTCATATTTCACTTTGGTGAAAGGCGGGTACATCATCAAGATCAGCCCGATGGCAATGGGGATGTTAGTAGTCCCCACAGAGACAGCATCATTAAAACTATTGACTGCTTCCGGGAAAAGAAAGCCGATCCCGACTCCGATCGCCATCGCAAGGAAAATCCACAGCGTCAGGTAGCGGTCCAGGAACGAGAGTTTTTTGGTCAGGCTTTGTGCTGGGGTTTGGGTACCTGCAACGTCAGACATGAGAAACCTCCGGGTGAAAAAATGATTTCAACTGCTTTGCAGTTGATCGTGTGTCGATGTACGCATCACGGTGCGTAATTTCTCGCGCAGCATTTCTATCGTGGGTGCGCCTTTCATCCCTTGCGGTGTGGGATAGATCCGGCAACTCAGGTCGTAGTGCTCGCGCTCCTCGTACCACAAATCCGCACCATTAACCTGAAACGAAGGCGACCCTAAAAACATCAAGCGCGCGGCTTCATGATCATCGTCTGTCACATTAACCAGGCGAATTTCAGCTTCCAATCCTTCGGCTTCCAGTGCTGCCATCAGATTTTCCAGTCCGCTCTCCCACGATGGGCAGCCATCGAAATACAACAAGTCAATTTGCATAGTTCACCAACAGGAAGATGATTTCGCGTTCCATGGCATCGCGCACCTTGCGAAAATCGTTCATGTCATCCGTCTTGGCTGGATCGGGGAAACTGTGATGCACACGCTTGCCTACGCCCAGCCAGATGGGACACTCTTCTGCCGCCGAATCGCAGACGGTGACCACCAGGTCAAAGTCAACACCTTTGAATTCATCCGCCAGTTTCGAACGCCCATTATGCTGGATTCCAATTTCAGCCAGCGCCGCCAACGCCTTGGGGTGAACGTAGCCTGCCGGCTTGGTCCCCGCACTAACGGCTTCCCAATTCTCGCCAAGACGAAAATTGACAATGGCTTCCGCCATCTGTGAACGGCACGAGTTACCGGTGCAGAGGAACAACACTTTACACTTGCTCATGAACTACATTCTTTTCATCCGCGCTTACCATATCAAACCAGCCCGGATAATTATCTGCTATTTTCAAATCGCGCGCAACGGTGTAAAGCTCATGGCACGGGATTTTATCCATCTCTTCTTCCGGTCCGCCAGGTAAGCCGGGGTTCTGGCTGACATGGGATTGAATGGCACGAATTTTCTCCAGTTTGTAATCAGAGATATCGATCTCAACCAGCAGTTGTCCAGCTTCCGTTTCTGAGGAAGTGACCCCGCAACCCAGGGCTGTTGCTTCGGATGGATGGATGTAGAGCAGCAAACCCTTTTGGTAGCATAGATCATACACTTGAGTAACGATGTGTGAGATGGTTACGTGGTCGGGGTGTCCCGAGACTCCCTCCGGGCCAAACGTGAGGATGACCTGCGGTTGTACCAGATCAAGCCAACAAGCAATGCTTTCCAAAAGCTTTTCCGGAGGCGTATTCGCCAGTCCACCATCCTGGAAGCCCAGAAAATGAACTTCGATTCCCAGGTGCTCCGCAGCCTGCCTCAGCTCACGTTCCCGGATATCTCCAGCTTCTTTAGAGTTTATTCCAGGAACACCGGCTTCTCCACGCGTGGCACACAGCAAAACAACCTGCACGTTTTGATGAGCATATTTTGCCAGAGTTCCACCCACCGCGAAACTTTCATCATCCGGGTGAGCCAGGATCACCAGCATGCGCTTCGAGTTCGGTTCACTCATAAAGAACCTCCGGCATAAAAATCCGAACAAATCAATGCTGCTCGGTTGTTAATGTCTCAGCAGCATGATCTCTTTGGTAAATCTGCTCACCCAGCTCGGCCAGCATCTTGAGCCCCTTGATTTCGTGGGACAGGAGCGGAATTTGAGCCACCGGCAGTTGGAAACGCTCCGTAATTTCGACCAGGTACTTCTCCTGCATATCACGACGGGCGTGGGTGAAGGCCGTGTTGGCTTGCCCCGCCGGGATGACCATATTGGCAACCACCAGTCCAGGATGAATACCGACCGTACCCAATTCACGGGCAGCCCGCCAGGCTTCCAGAATGGGTGTTGCTTCAGGATACATGACGAAGGCAAAGGTGCTTTGCTGTGGATCACGCATCATCTCGATGACTTTTCCGAAGCGCTGCTTGGCCACGTCATCTGCAGCGGAAGGTTCCACCGACGCAAAGATCTTCACGTCGATCTGTTTGCTCCAGTCCACCGGCAGTTCGAGCAAGCGCAGGGTGTGGCCGGTCGGAGCGGTATCAAAGACCACTGCCTGCCACTCGTCCAGGGAGGCATATTCAATGAACTTATCGAACGCGGCCATCTCTTCGGTACAGGGCGAGTTGAGCTCTTCTTCCATCACTTCGATGGCCTTCTCCGGGCGGCCGCGTTGACGGGCGTCGTCGAGGATGCGCGCTTTATAGGTCTCGGCTGCGGCTTTCGGGTCAATCTTGACCGCCGACAGGTTCGGCTGTCCGGCAACAGGGGCGATCACGTCTCCCACCGGGCTGTCCAGGACGTCCCCCAGGTGAGCAGCGGGGTCGGTAGTGAGGAGCAGTGTTTTATATCCCTGCCGTGCCAGCCAGACGGCAGTGATGCACGAGGCAACGGTCTTGCCCACCCCGCCCTTGCCGGCGAAGAACACCGTCCGTTGATGGCCGTTCGGCTGGATGCGCGCTCTCACATCTTCCAGGGAACTGGCGATCACTGCCGCCTGAGGTTGGACCTGTTCGGCTTCAAACGTCCTGGCAGCGGGGCTTCCATCAAAGAAGATCTTCCCCACCTGGCGCAGTCTTTGCACGCCTTTGATCTCGCCTGCCAGCAAGACCATGCGCTGTTTCGAGTAAGGCAGGTCCGCTTCAATTTGCGCCAGATAGTTCGCCTGCATTTCGGCGCGGGCCGCAAAGAGCGCGTTTTGTGTGCTTTCGGGCGAGATAATGCCATTGATGATCAGGCGATAGTTGCGGATTTCAAGCTTGCTCAACTCAGCGATGGCGCGCTGGGTTTCCTTGATCGAAATGGCTTCCGGGTGCAGGACAAAGATAAACGAAGTCTGATCGCTCTCGCGCATGGCTGCTAAAGCGCGCTCGTACTTATGCTTGGCGTCCTGGATGGCTGCAGCCGGGCCGATGCAGGTCTGTCCACTGCCTGCGCTTGCCGCGTCGATGGATTGACTCCACTCGGCGGGCAGCTCCAGCAGGCGGATGGTATGGCCGGTGGGCGCCGTGTCGAAGATGATTATGTCGTATACATTCTCGTTTTGAGCGGGCAATTCCAAAAAGTCAGTGAAGCGGTCAAAGGCAGCCACTTCCGCCGTGCAAGGGCCGCTCATCTGCTCTTCCATCACCTGCACGATCTGTGGTGGGAAGGCGGCGCGGATAGGCGCCATGGCGCGGTCGATGTATTCCTGGGTGGCTTGGTCGGGATCAATTTCCATCGCCCACAGGTTGGGGACACCGGCGATCGGAGTTACCTGATGCCCGATCACCTGCTCGAATGTATCCGAAAGGTTGGAGGCCGGATCGGTCGTGACGATCAGTGTGCGTTTGCCTTCGTCAGCATAGCGCACCGCGTGCGTGCAGGCCATGCTGGTCTTGCCCACACCCCCCTTACCGGAAAAGAAGATGTATTGGGTCATGCAGAGGCTCCGTTGAGATGGTTTTTCACTTCCGCCAGGGAAGGGTATGTTTGGGTTTTTATCACCTTGCCGCGCACCACAGTGATCGGCAGGGAAGCCATTTGCTGCTCACGGACAAGTTTCATCACTTCGTCGTTGCCGAGAAAGGCGTTTGGGTGGCTGGTCATCTGGTAGCGCGCCACGCTGACCCCCTGGGACTGGAGCGCCATCACCATTTCGTTGAGGTCGAGCAGGGTCTGGTCGATGGTCGGGCCGCAGATACCGGTCGGGCAGCACATGGGAGGGTCGAATATTTCCACTTCAGCCGGTGCGGCTTTCGGTTGGAATAGATCAGAGATGGGAATAGGTTGAGTCATATTGGTTCAGTCTCCATTGAAGTATTTAGATAAAAAAACTAGCGTTCTTCCACCAGATCATGGCGAATAAACTCGCCATGCGGACCACAGGTCAAGCGGCGGGGTTTGATCCGCTGAGGGTCAAAGAAGGTCCCTAACGCCTGGTTGAGCTCTTCCAATGTCTGGCGGTTGATCGAATAATACATCCAGCGGGCATCCACGGCGTCGCGTTCGACCTCAATGAGACCTGCCTCGCGCATCACCTTCAGGTGGTGAGAGATCAGGTTCGGGGCCATCTGGAGGCCATCCCCCAGTTCGCAGTTGCACTGTACGCCTTCCATAATGAAATTGAAGATCAGCAGGCGGTTAGGCTCGCCCAACACTTTAAGCCACTTTGCCATCCGGTTCAAGTCAATATTTGGGGAAGCTGGTTTGGGAAGATAGTTCAACATACATTGAATTATATGCGGAGAACAAAATCTGTCAAGGCCAGATGTCACAGGAAGCAAGTGATTGTTGTCGCGAGCGAATGGCAATCTTACCCCCCCACCGTACCGCATGCGTTGGATGGCTTCGGCCAAAGTCAGAATTGGTTTCTGCATGGTGACTTCCTGTTCCATCAACTTTTCCCACATCGACGACGTAAGGTCTGTTCGACTTTTTTAATAAAGACCTTCTGCATGAAATACTGGATTTCCTGCGGATCATTTCGCTGCGCCAGGTCAAGCAATTGGCGCACTTCTTCTTCATCAAATATGACGAGTGTCCTTTCAATTTGTTCTTTCGCCATTTCTGTCTCCTACAGGATGCTCGCTAACGTCCCGGCGGCTTCGCGAATTTCATCCGCTGTATTGAAATAGCCGGGGCTGAAACGCAGCGCGCCGCTCTCCAGCGTGCCGGCCGTGCGATGTGCTTGGGGCGCGCAATGCAGACCGGCACGGGTGGCAATATCGAAGACCTGGTCGAGCACCGCAGCGAGTTGATCGGGAACGTAGCCCTCGATGATCACGGATACAACCGCCGTGCGTTGGGATAGGTCGGTTGGACCGAGAACTTTTAGCCCCGGCGCATCGCCTAGCGTATCGATCAGCAAAGTGGTCAGAGCCATCTCGTGCTGGCGAATTTTATCTACACCGTGTTCCAGCACAAAACGCACCCCGGCCAGCAGACCGGCGATGCCGGCAGCGTTCTGGGTCCCGGCTTCGAGGCGCAGGGGGAGCGCTTCTGGCATGGTCTCCGGCTCAGATTCCGTCCCCGAGCCACCCTCCATCCACGTCTCCAGCGTCAGACCGGGGCGAACGATCAGCCCGCCCGTCCCAGGAGGCCCGAACAGGCCTTTATGGCCAGGGAAGGCCAGCAAGTCTATGTTCATCGTCTGCATGTCAATCGGATATGCTCCGACCGTTTGCGCCGCGTCCACCAGGAAGGGGACGCCACGCCGGCGGGATAACGCGCCGATCTCGGTTACGGGTAGGATCGTCCCCAGCACATTGGAGGCGTGCAGCATGGCGATCAGCCGCGTCTCCGGCTTGATGGCGATTTCTACGTCGGCGGGATCAAGCGAACCGTTCGGCGCACAGGGGACGGCGGTCACCGCCACCCCGCGCCGTTCCAGTGCCTTGAGCGGTCGCCACATGGCGTTGTGTTCGATGGATGAAGTGATGACGTGGTCGCCCGGCTGGAGCAATCCTTTGAGCGCCATGTTGATGGCCTGGGTGGCGTTGAGGGTGAAGGCCACACCGTTTGGGTCAGGCGCGTGGAACAGTTCGGCGATGGCGGCGCGTGTCTGATTTGCAATGTGCGCGGCTTCCTCCTCTCGCCGATGTCCGCCGCGTCCGGGCGTCCCGCCAACTTCTCGCATGAAGTGATCCACGGCCAGATAGACTGTCTCCGGCTTGGGCCAGCTTGTAGCGGCATTATCCAGGTATGCGCTCATCGTTTATCCTCCGAGAGCAGATCAAGCGCGACGCCGCGCTGGCGGGCGGCATCTCGCACGCGCGGCACCAGCAAATCGCAGAAAAATATCACCGCGCCTTCTCCATCGCGGTCCAGGGCGATACGTTTCAGTTCGATGATTTCCGTCGCTTCGAGCGTGACCCAAATGCGGCGCGGGATGGCGCGGGGCTTTTCCAGCGTGTCCTTGGTCGTGATGGTCATAACATCGCCTCCAGGGTCGCCTTGCGGTCGGCGAAGGATGAATCAGATTGCAAAGGAAGGCACTCAGTTAACTGCCGTTTTTGCTGCAGCACCGCGACAGCAAATGCCAGGCAGGTGGCTTCGTCGCACTGCCCGCAATTGGTGCGCGGCAGCAATTCCCAAATATCAAGGTGACGTGGAGCGCGTTTCCTGGCGGTCACGGCGGTCAATTCGGCGCGCTTATCCCAGACCGCGTTGACCGCCTCTTTGAGCGCGGCGAATAAATCCAATCCCTCCGCGGTGTCCACAACCTGTGTAATGTAAATCTTGTCACTGTATAGCGTCATGAAACCATGCGGACGGCGGAAGGTCAGCGTCAGGGCTTGCGGGTTCCAGGCAATGATTCCTGGCAGGGTGGCGAGGAAGGGCAGGACTTCATCCAGTGGGCGGTTCGGCTTGCCGATGACGATGATCCGGCCTGGTTCGGCCAGGCAGGGAAGAGTTTTTGTGAGCGTGATGGATTCTAGATAGTACATGCCTCATCCAATCGCCGGGGCTTCGATAACGATCTCCTCCAGCGCGGCGAGTTTTTCGGCGTACCGCGGCTCTGTCAGCGGCGGGCAGTCGGCCAGTTTCTTCTGCGACGCCGCCAGTTTAAGTGCAAAAGTGTAACAAGTCGGTTCACCGCATTGCTTGCAATTCGTATTGGGCAGCAGTTTGTAAATCGCCATCGGCGTGGGACGCTGGTGGGTGGTGGTGTCGGGAGTGATCTCGGCGCGGCGTTCCCAGGTGCGGTTGACCAGGTCAATCAACCCCTTGAGTTCCTTTTCCGCCGCGTCTCGGTCCTCGACATTGCTGGTGGCGATCTCAAGCGCATGGAAAGCGATGTTATGCCCACCCTTTTTCCAGGTCAGGGCATGGGCTTCAGGCAGGTAGACCGCGCCGCGCAGTGCCCCATTGAGATAGGGCAGGATTTCCGAAATATCGGCCGTCAGGCGCGCTTTGGCGGCGTACCGTTCCGCGCCGGGGTCGCAGGGCGGGGAGAAGACTTCAACATCATACTTTTCGATCAACATTTGATTCTCTCCTCACTCGATGCGCCGTGCCATTGTGCGTACAGCCAACATGAACAAAACCACGCTGAAAGCCGCCAGCACGCCCAGGTCGAGCGCGGCCGTGGACCACGACCCGCCCGAAAGTGCGACGCGAAATGCTTCTACGGAATAGGTCAGGGGTAGCAGGCGCGCCAGGATTTGCAACATGGGTGGAAGTGATTCCACGGGTACGAAAATACCGCCCAGGAACATCATCGGGAAGCGGAAGAAGTTCGCCAGCGTCTGCGCCTCGAAAACCTCCTTGACCGCCACCGAGACGAGCGCACCCATCGCTGAAAAAGCCGTCGCTGAAAGTAAAAGCGCCATGGCTAGCACCAGCCAGTTCGTCCCGCTCGCACCGAAGATCGCCAGCGCAACCACCAGCACCACGAGAGTCACGGTCAGGCCGAAGGTCATGCCGCCCAGCAGTTTCCCCGCCAGCATAGCAGGCAGTCGCAGGGGGGCCAGCAGCAAGCGTTCCAGCGAACCAATGCGCCGCTCGAAAACAATGACAATGGTCTCCATCGAACTCGTGCTGAAGAGGACCGTCAGCGCCAGCAGCCCGGGCACCAGAGAACGCACATCGCCGGGGTCACGGATGGCGAAGGCCAGGATGAAAGCGAATGGGAACAGGATACCCCAACTGATGTTGGGCGGCTTGAAGTAGTACGCCTTCAAATCTTTCAGGGCAATATAATACATACCTCGTAAGTCATCCGCCAACACTGCCACCTCCTTTGCCGCCTTTTTCAGACAGCATCACTTCGGCATTCAAGCCAGTCAACTGAACGAACACATCCTCCAGCGAGGGACGCAGGGTATCCACCGCCAGGACATGACGCCCGTTATTTTCGCTCAATAATCGTTGGACGGCGGATTCGACTCCATCGTCACACTCAACGCGTTTCCTTTCGGGCTGGCCATCTGCCCCTTCCAGCGTTATTTCCACGAGGGTCTTCTGCTGCGCACCGGACCTCAGGCCTGCCACCGTGTCGAGGGCCACAATGCGACCTTTGACAATGATGGCCACGCGGTCGCACAGGCGTTCGGCTTCCTCCAGGTAGTGCGTGGTCAGGAAGACGGTCACACCTTCGTCACGCAGGCCGGCAATCATTTGACGCAGGTTGCGGGCGCTCATCACGTCCAGGCCTGTGGTGGGTTCATCCAGAAAAATCAGCGGCGGACGGTGTGCCAGGGCGGCGGCGATGGTCAGGGCGCGTTTCATGCCGCGCGAGAGTTTGGCAAAGGGTGCGTCGCATTTTTCGCCCAGGCGGAATCGCTCCAGCAGGGCATCGGCGCGCGGCTGGCGTTCGGCGCGCGGCACACCGTACAACTGCATGGCAAAGATCAGGTTGTCAAAAGCGGTCAGTTCATCGTACAGGTTGGATGCTTCCGGCACAACCCCGATACGTTTTTTGATACGCGGCAGGTCCTTATCCAGATCCAGGCCGAGCAGGCGCGCCGTCCCCGCCGTGGGGTGCGAGAGACCGGTCAACATACGGATGGTGGAAGTCTTCCCCGCGCCGTTGGGACCCAGGAATCCAAAGACCTCGCCCTCGCGGACGGTGAAGTCAATCCCGTCCACGGCCCGCAAAGGCGGGTGATCTTTGGCGACAGTGAAAACCTTTGTCAATCCTGCGACTTGAATGGCTTCAGTCATTGTAAATATCCTTTGAGAATCTCCGGCAGGAAATCACCGGCTGATCCACGGTCAGCGGCGCGCACGAAAAATTCATGCCCAAAGAACAGGCGCTGGCGCTCGAGCGGCGCGTTCATTATCGGCGATGAACTCAACTGCGTGGCGTGACAGCGCATCGCGGCCAGTTTGGTTTCCCAGACTGACGAGACATCCACGCTGAGCGCAATCGATTCATCGGCGACGGGATGCACCTGGTGCATGTTCAGCGTTTCAGCCAGCGAGCGCGGCACAGCAATGGTATAGAACGCCGCAATCTCCTCGGCGCGGCGAAAGGCCTCGCCTGCCCATTGACCGGCGGCAATGTGGTCGGGATGACCGGAGAGACCGTCAGGGCCGAAACCAAGCATAATCTGCGGCCGAATCTCTTGCACAATCGACAAAATATGGTCAATCATGGTCTCTGCTTCGGCTTCATGCAATTGACCATCTGCGTAATCCAACAAGCGCGGAGCCTGGATGCCCAGTGCAGCGCAGGCAGAATGCAGTTCGCGTTCGCGCACGGCAGGTAATTCTGCAGATGTGCAAAGCGGCGGATCCCCACAGGAACCCGCCTCCCCGTGTGTAAAGGTCAACACCTCGACGCGCACGCCATGCCTGGCGAGCAGGGCTAGAGTCCCACCGGGGCGGAAGGTCTCGTCATCGGGGTGGGCAAATATGGCCAGCAGAATATGAGCGCGGTCGGTCACAGCTTCCTCACGATAGCGATTGAACCGCCAGCACACACAGGTGTTCATGGGCGGCAAGGCTGCGGATTGCATCAGCGGGTACAACGACCAACGAACCGGTCTTCAAGTTGGCTTGCTCCTCTGCAACGGTCAGAATGCCTCGCCCTTCAATTACATAATACAGCACAGGACAAGACATTTGACAGGGGGGAAGCGACTGTCCGGGTTCCAGATTGACCAACAGAGCCCGTATCTTGTGAGTGTCGATCAACGAAGTTGCCGGACCTTCACCATTCTTTAGATCTCTTGTTTCCACAACATCAATACTCATCTTACTCTCCTTTCGATGCCTAGGTGATTTCCAGGCTGCACTATTTCGATCTGGACTTTGGCCTGCTTCACATCCTGCGACACTTCGTCGCCCAGGCCGACTCTGAAATGGCAGGAAATCCTACCTTCCTTCCGTGGCCAACAAGGATGCGATTTGTTCTTCGACTGTAGACATGTCAAACGGCAGGTCATCGCTTTGCGGTTCATCTTGCATCCAGAACACTTCTCCGTTGTGATCCAGAAGCACAAGGGCAGGTGCCCGATCCACGTGGAAATATCTGACCAGATCGGGACGCTCATCAAAATCAATCGAGACGATGTTGATTTGCAAGTGCTCGACGGGTTTCCAAAACGCCACCTGAGTTGCTGCATGGCGAATTACCCGCATCTGGCAATCACAACCTTCAGAAAGTGTGAAAAAGAGCAACGCCGGCTGATCATTGAGCTCCATGTGCGGGTGGGTAACAAACCATTTCTGTTGGGATGCCTTGAAGCCCAACACGCCCAGCACCAGGACGGCGAAAGCCAAAAGGAAAATTACTCTTATATGCCGCTTCATCAGGCGATCCACAGAAAGTAGAAACCGACCCCGATCACGATCATGCCGCTCGCTTTTTCAATCACATCCGACCAAGGTCCCAGCTTTTGGAAGCTCTTCAACACCCCGGCGAATGTCCCAGCCAGCACGATCGGCACTCCGCGCCCCATGGCATAGACGAAGAGCAGCGCCGCACCATAGACCAGCGCCCCTTTTGCCATCACATAGGTCAGGATGACGGCCAGCACCGGTGTGGCGCACTGCGAGGCTACCAGCCCGGAGACAAGACCTAATGCCAGCGCGCCCGGTGCACCCTTGATCTTGATTTTCTCGCGCAGTCCGCCCAGCCAGAGCGGGGTCTCGATGCGGATGAGTCCGAGCATGTTCAGCCCGATGACGAAGCAGACAAAAGCCACCACGTAATACCACCAGTTTGTGGACGCCCCTACCAGCCCGCCGATCAGCGCCGCAGCCACGCCCAACAGCATGAAAGTCAATGCCAGCCCGATGGCGAACACCAGCGATAGGATAAAGGCGCGGGCACGCGTCAGGTCATGTGTCCCTCCCACATAGCCCACCACCAGTGGGATCATCGCCACGTTGCAGGGTCCAATGCTGGTGAGAATGCCGCCCAGAAATGCCAGCCCAAAAGCCAGCAGCGAGGCGTTTTCAATAAGAGAGAAGTCAATGTCCATGAAGGTTAATTTCCTGCCGCCAGCGTGGTCAGTACATCTCGGAATTGGTCAGACGGTATGGCGCCGATGAGAACCAGACGATCCCCCTGCGCATTGTAAAAGACCAGGGTGGGAATGGATTGCAGACGTTCGCGGCGAAGAATATTGGCGTTGCTCTTTTCGTAAACATCCACATCGATCAGTACGACCGAATCCTGATAGTCGGGATAAACTTCAGCCACAGTACCCATCATCTCTTTGCAGGGAATGCAATCGAGCGAGTGCAGGAAGACAAAGGTAGGGCGGCCGTCTTTAAGCGCCTGATCGAGTCGCGCTTCGAGTGAGGCGGTGGAGGCGGGGGTGTCATTGCCGCTTTTTAAAGCAAAGACGGCAATCAACAGCAAGGCAATTCCTCCAAGGATGAGCAGTGTCGTCGGTGGCTGCCTGTGGGCGGGGAGGCGTTTACGTTTAGGCATTATTCGTCCTCTTCCGAATTAACGAATTGAAGTATGGTAGGAGGGGTGCCGAGCAAAAGGAGCAAGGTGACGATGACCGCCGAAGCAAGGCACCAGATACACACAGCCTTGATGACAAACGGTTCGAGATAGGTGAGATACAGCGAGAAGATCACCGCAAAGAAGGCCATGCCCCAAAACCCGATGGCGGCAGGCCTTTCCAGTTTGGGTACGAAGCGGCACGCCAGCCAGGCGGCAAGCAGCCCAAGATAACCCAACAACCCCAATACCCCTATAGGTAGAATGCCGAACAATTTGGCGTATTGGCTTTGTTGAACGGTGTTGCAATCACCGACAGGGCCGCATATGGCGGCGACGGATTGAGTTTCAACATAGGAAAGGTAACCTGCCACGCCAACACCGGTGACTATCAGTGCCGGGATGAGCCAGTCGGCCCAGGGTGGCAGGGAGAAGGATTTGCCGACGATGAATGCGACGAGGCTGTAAATTAATGCGGCGGTCATGAGCGCCATGATCACAATGGCAAGGGTGAAACCATTGGATTGCACTACTGCGGCTGCATCAGGTTCTATGGTCACGAAGACAGGCACAGGCGTGACTGTCACATCAAGACGCGGTGGCAGGATTGGGAAGTTTATGCCCCCCGCTTGCAGAAATTCTTCAACCAGGTTTTCCAGCCTGGCTGGAATCTCATCATCGATTAACATCTGGTCCCCAATGATCAGGAGAGGCAGGTCCACGTCTTCCCTTGAGAACCCGTACCCTTCCGCAACTTGATAGACGTATTCCACATCGGCGGAGGTGATCACATCAACGATTTGTATTTTAACCCGATCCCCGTATCTTTCCTTGAGCGAACCCAGCGTCGGCGCCGTGACCAGTTGGCAACTGCTGCAATCCAACGTGGTGAACAGGATGGCTTGCACGACCGCACCGCTTGCCGTGGGAGCGACCTGCGGAGTCGGCGTGGTTTGCGTGAGAAACGCGTTCAATTGGGGGATTTCAGGCCAATCCACGCCACCCTGGGCAAGATACCTGTCAATCAGACCGGGCAGTTCTTCGGGAATCTGAAGCGAGCCGATCAGCACATGGTCACCCACGATGAGAAACGGCACACCCACCTGCTCGCGGGGAATGTCATACGCGGCGGCCACTTCGTAGAGACGGTCCACGTCATCCGTGCCGACAACTTCCACCAGCAGGAACTCGAGCTGCGCGCCGTATTTCTCCTGCAGCGGTGGCAATACATTATCGAGCACCTCATGGCAGTGCGGACAGCCGTCCATCCAGAACAAGACGGCATGCACAACCGGCGGGGACGATTGGGCTTGCACAACAGTCGGGAAGGCAGACGCAAGCAAGAGAGCGGAGAGTAACAGGAAGGAAAGGCGTTTCATGGGGGTGGTTTGGGTTATGTTGGAATGGCGGAAAGGTTTGCTCCCTGCCCGCAGGCGGCACACTCGAATTGGATGGTGGTGTGTTCGATGCCGAATTTCGAAAGGCGCTGCTTCAATTCTGCCATGATGCCATCCCCCTTCGCCAGAGGCTGGTCGGCAGTAACAACGTGCGCACTGAGGGCGACATGCCCAGAGCACAGACTCCACACATGCAGATCATGGATATCCAGCACACCAGGAACAGCCGCCATGCCCTGACCGATTTTCTCCACCGAAAGATGTTCGGGGACACCCTCGATGAGAATATGCAGGGAACTCTTCAGCACGCGCCAGGAACTGAACAGGATGAGAATGCCGATAAGGATGCTCATCAACGGGTCCACCCATTGCCAGCCTGTCAACCAGATGACTCCCGCCGCCAGGATCACTCCCACTGAGGAGACCGCGTCGCCAAGCACATGCAAGTAGGCGCTGCGCACATTCAAGTCTTCGGCTGCTTCATGTGCTTCCTCGCCCTCTTCATGCTCGTGATGATGTCCCCCCAACACAAAAACGACAACCAGGTTAACCACCAACCCGATGACAGCGATGATCAGCATTTCCATACTTTTAATAGGTTGGGGATTTAACCAACGCGTCCAGGCTTCGGTAAAGATTTTGATGGAGATTACAGCGAGGGTCACACCATTAATCAGCGCTGCCAGCACTTCCAGACGGTGAAAGCCATAGGTATGACGGTCATCCGCAGGCAGGGCGGACAGGCGCAGGGCGAGGTAACTCAGGGCGAGGGCAAAGACATCCATTAAGACGTGCGCCGCGTCCGAGAGCAGGGCAAGACTGCCCGTCCAATATCCGCCAATGACTTCGGCAATAAGGATGGCGGCGGTTAGCAGCATGGAGAGGATGAAACGGTTTTCGATGGCTTTGTTGGGATGGGGGTTCATCATTTTTCCTTGAGCGGCGCGAACAGGTCGGTCGAATCGGCAATATTTCCCGATGGACGCGCCAACGTGAAATATTCGTGACAGGCGAGATTTTCGATTTCTTTTTCAGGGTCACCTTTGAAAGGCGGATTCTGGCTGGCGTGGCTTTGCATGGCGCGCACCTTGGGCAGGCGGTAATCGGTGATGTCAATGCCCGCTACAGGTCCGCCCGCAACTTCCTGTGAGGGAACAATGCCGCAACCTTGCAAAGTGGCATCGGAAGGTGTGACGTAAAATAACTTGGCAGTCAAGGGAAGGGAAGAACGGATGATGGCACGATCAAAGGCAATTGTTACCAAACGGGAAATCGCAACGTGATCTGGATGCCCTGAAATGCCGTCCGGTCCAAAAGTAATTACTACCTTTGGATGGATACGTCGCATGGCATTCATTAATTGGGAGATCACTCGTTCTGAATCGAGGTTCGAAAGACTGCCATCCTGATAGCGCATCAGCTGTACTTTGCCAATTCCCAAAACTGAGGCCGCTGCTTTTAATTCCTTTTCACGGATGATGGCAGCCTGGGCAGGTTCCATTTCAGGAATTCCCATTTCACCTAAAGTTTCGCAGATCAAAGTGATCTCAACGCCCTCCGCAGCATATTTTGCCAGCGTGCCGCCCATCGGGAAACTTTCGTCATCGGGATGAGGCAGGATGACCAGCATACGCCGATTCTCAATCATGCGTCCCTCTCATTTTTTGTTTTCGCTTGAAGCGCATTCCAAGCTTTCTTGGCGCGCGAGGTTGGAATGGCTTTTTGCGCCAGGAACTCCAGGTGGTTAACGACTTCCGGCAGTATGGAGGCTGGAAAACCGACCACCGTCTCGGAACCGGCCAGGTCCGTCGCGTCCCGGCAGCCATAACAACCGTAACTGAAATTTAATCGCTGTTCAAGATATGGAATAATGGTGCAATCGACACAGGTGGCCTGAAGGATGGCCGTTGAACTTTGGAGACGCCGGCCCCCCTGGGCATTGAGATAAGCCAGGTCAATCCACATCAATTTTTCTACATCATCCTCGATAACAATAACATCCGGGATCACCGGGGCTTCTGAAAGGGGAAAAACCAGCAGATTTTGGATTTGTCCTGGTGAGAGCCTGGGCATTTCCTCGAACATTCTCTGTCCAACAGCCTGCTCCTGTACAATGCCAAACCCCACCAAACCTTTTCCGCTTTTTAATCCATCCGGCAAGGGGCGAAACCCAAACGCTGCGGCAGCCGCAGGACAGGACATTTCCTGACCATCCAGACTGACAATCTCCCCATGCCGGGCGCGCATTAGCGCCTGGCAGAAGCGATGTTGGGACAGGGGAGTCCCAGATGCTCTCTCCGATTTTTCAGAATGGAAACTTACTCCACTGATGGATGCAGAAAGCCCCACAAGACTCTCCACCTGCAAAGCCATCTTTCTGATTTGTTCAAGTTCCATTTCGGCTCCTTTTACACCAGGAAGGTGACCTAATGCAGTTTTTCTTTGTGGTCTACAATCGTCCCGGCGGCGGCCTCGAGTGCGGCTTCGTCAATGCTGGCGATGGTGGTAATCACGGGACGAATACCGACCTGTTCCATGCTGTAGTAGGCGCCTGAGCCCATGCCACGCGCCAGAAGGAATTGACAATCGCGGATGGCTTCGGCCATGAGGAAGTGACGATCCTGCTCAGCGGGGGCAAAGCCGTGACCGCGCGGGTCGGCTTCTTTGCCTTCATGGGGCTCGCCCACAAAGTG
>Ga0315287_10001706_pt1 | contig 20526 bp, 22 predicted proteins | sample YL17G11_0_MG_FD_205037 | JGI IMG/M metagenome (GOLD analysis project Ga0315287, IMG submission 205037) | Sediment microbial communities from Yellowstone Lake, YNP, Wyoming, USA - YL17G11_0 | ecosystem: Environmental > Aquatic > Freshwater > Lake > Sediment | place: USA: Wyoming | collected...
CGCCTGCGGCGGGTCCTGGGCACGAGGGCAGTGGGGCATACCGGGACGCTCGATCCCTTCGCGACCGGTCTCCTCGTCGCCCTCGTAGGTCGCGCGACGCGGCTCGCCCGGTTCGTCGAGGGACAGCCCAAGACCTACCGCGCCACGCTCCGGCTCGGTGTGCGGACCGACACCGACGACCTCACCGGCGCGCCGGCGGGCGGCACGGTCCCGGAGCGGTGGCCCGAGGAGGCGGAGGTCCGCTCGGCGCTGGAGGCGATGGTGGGACCGCAGCAGCAGCGCCCGCCCGCCTTCTCGGCCAAGCACGTGGACGGCCAGCGCAGTCATCGCCTCGCCCGCCGCGGCGTGGAGGTGGAGCTGGAGCCGGTCGAGGTGACCGTCCACGCGCTGGCGTTGCTCGCATGGCACGCCCCCGACGCGGAGTTCCGCGTCACCGTGAGCAGCGGCACCTACGTCCGGGCCCTGGCGCGCGACGTGGGCGAGAAGCTGGGCCTGGGCGCGCACCTCGTGGCGCTGCGGCGGGAATCGATCGGCGCCCTCTCGGTGAGCGACGCGCTGCCGCTCGATGCCATCGACGGTCCTGCGGCACTCCGGCCCCCGCTCGCCGTCCTGGGCCACCTGCCGCGCGTGGCGCTCGACGACGCGGCCCGGGCCCATGTCGCGCACGGTCGCGTGATCCCGCGCCCATATGGTGTCGACGGCACGGTAGCACTAGTACAGGGCAACGAGTTGGTGGCCGTAGCAAACGCCGTCGAGGGGAACCTGCAGCCCGTGGTCGTATTGGCGACTGCCGACTCCCTGCCGACTGCCGACAGTCGACTGCCGACTGACGTTCATGGGTGACTTCGGCCTCGGCGCAGAGGGCGCCACCGTCACCGTCGGCACCTTCGACGGCGTGCATCGCGCCCACCACGCCGTGCTCGGTGAGACCGCGAGGCGCGCGGATGCCGCGGGACGCGCCGGTGTCGTCGTTACCTTCGACCCGCATCCGGTCGAGGTCGTCCGGCCCGAGCGGGCGCCCCTCCGGCTCACCACCGAGGTGGAACGCCGGGCGGTGATGGCGGCGTGCGGGGTGCAGCACGCGCTGGTGCTCAACTTCGACGAGGCGTTGGCGGCACTGCCGCCGGAGCAGTTCGTGCGCGACATCCTGGTGGCGCGGTGCGGCATGCGGGAGCTCATCGTCGGCTACGACCACGGCTTCGGCCGGAATCGCAGTGGCGATGCCGACACCCTGCGGCGCATCGGTGAGGCCGACGGGTTCGAGGTTGTGGTGGTGCCGCAGGTGGAGGTCGATGGCGTTCGCGTCTCCAGCAGCGCTATCCGCCAGTGCCTCACCGCGGGGGACCTGCCCGGCGCCGCCCGCATGCTGGGCCGCCGGTACGACCTGATGGCGCGGGTGGGCGAAGGGGCGGGGCGCGGACGGAAGCTCGGGGTGCCGACGATCAACCTCGCCGGCGTGTCACCGAGGAAGCAGCTCCCGCCCGACGGAGTCTACGCCGTGCGGGTGGAGTGGCGCGGCGGACAGGCCGGCGGGATGCTGAACCAGGGGCCACGCCCCACCTTCGGCGAGGATGAACGCACGCTCGAAGCGCACCTCTTTGGCGTCGATGCAGAGCTGTACGGTGAGTGGGTACGGCTGGAGTGGGTGGCGCGGCTGCGCGATGTCCGCCAGTTCGCTTCCCCGGCAGAACTCACTCGCCAACTCGAACGGGATCACGCCGCGGCGGTCGCGGCGCTGGACGATTCCGCCTGATCAACAGACGCGTGCCACACGCACGCCCAGCTGCCTGAGTGGACGATGTTCCTGACCCTGCGCAATCGGCTCATCCTTGTCGGCGTCCTCATCGCCGCCGCCATCCTTGCCCTCATTCCCCGGAAGCAGACGGTGCGCGAGCTCGGCGCGGATGGGGTCATGCATGACACCAGCATTCTCCGCCAGCCGATCAAGTACGGGCTCGACCTCCAGGGCGGCATGCACCTCGCCCTCGAACTCGACCAGTCCAAGCAGGTCTCGGCCGATCCGAAGAAGGACATCGACCTGGCCCTCACCGTGCTCCGCAAGCGCATCGACGAGTTCGGCGTCACCGAGCCGGTGATCCAGAAGGTCGGCGATGACCGCATCGTGGTCGAGCTCGCCGGCGTCGCCGATCCCGAACGTGCCCGCGCCATCGTCCAGAAGAGCGCCTTTCTCGAGTTCCGCATCACCGACAAGACCGGCGCCCTCGATCGCGCCCTCCCGGCGATGGACCGCCAGCTCCGCGCGATGGGTGTCTCCACCGCCGGCGCGGCCCAGGCCGGCCCGTCCGCCGTGTCACAGCTCCTGGGCGGTGACTCCGCGAAGAAGGCGGACAGCACCACCGGCGGCGCCATCCTCGCCGGACTCGTTCGGCCGTCGCAGGCCACGCCCGGTGAGTACCTTGTCGCCGAGACCGCGTTTCCCCGCGTCGACAGCCTCTTGAGCCTGCCGGAAGTGAAGCGGCTCCTGCCCCGCGGCGTCGAGATCAAGTGGTCGGCCGCCAAGGAGAGTGTCGGCGGCGACTTCGTCCGCGCCTTCTATGTGGTGGATGAGCAATCGCTCGTCACCGGCGCCAACCTCGTCGATGCCCGCGCTGAGCTCGATCCCCTCACCAACGGACCGCAGGTCACCTTCGAGCTCGATCGCGCCGGCGGCCGCAAGTTCGGTGAAGGCACCGGCCGGCACGTCGGCGACTTCATGGCCATCGTGCTCGACGGCCGGGTGCAGGGCCGCCCGCCGGTCATCCAGAGCCGCATCGAGCGCAACGGCCGCATCACCCTGGGGGGCAAGACGCTGCAGGAGGCCCAGGACCTGGCCCTGACACTCAAGGCCGGTGCCCTCCCCATCCCGCTCGCCATCGTCGAGTCGGGGCAGGTGGGCGCGAGCCTCGGCGCGGACTCGATCAGGGCCGGCCTCCTCGCCGGCGTCATCGGCACCCTGCTCGTCATCCTGATCATGGTGGGGTACTACGCGCTGAGCGGCGTCCTCGCCGTCCTGGCGCTCGGCCTCTACCTGCTCTACACCATGGGTGTGCTGGCGATGCTCGACGCCACGCTGACCCTCCCCGGCCTCGCCGGCATCGTGCTCTCCATCGGCATCGCCGTCGATGCGAACGTGCTGATCTTCGAGCGCATTCGCGAAGAGTTGCGGCACGGCAAGACCGTCCGGCTCTCGATCGACGAGGGCTTCAAGCATGCCCTCCCGGCGATCACCGACTCGAGCCTCGCGACGGTCATCACCGCGTTCCTCCTGTTCCAGTTCGGCACCGGGCCGGTGAAGGGCTTTGCCGTCACCCTGATCGTCGGCATCCTGGCGTCGCTGTTCACCGCGCTGTTCGTCACCCGCACCTTTTACATGCTGTGGCTGCAGCGCCAGCCTGCGATGGAGCACCTGAGCATCGGCAAGGCGACGTTCTTCGCTGCCGCGAACTACGACTTTATCGCCATGCGGAAGTGGGCCTACGGCGTCACCGCCGCGGTGCTCATTCCGGGGCTGCTCTTTCTCGCGGTGAAGGGCTTCGACTACAGCATCGAGTTCACCGGCGGCACCATGGTGCAGATCGCTGCCGCGCCCACCACCGAGGCGGGCACGCTCCGCGCCGGCCTGGATGCGCAGGGGATCAAGGGCGCCGAGATCCAGCAGTTCGGCTCCGCCGGCAACTTCGTCATCCGCGCCCGCGTGGGTGAGGGGCAGGGCACCACCGAGGCCACCGCGCAGGCGGTGAAGGCGGCCCTCGACGCCACACTGGGTGAGGGCAAGTACACCGTGGGGCGGGTCGCAGCCGTGAGCCCGAAGGTGGGCGGCGAGCTCCGCACCCAGGCGCTGCTGGCCGTCCTCACCTCGTTCCTGTTCGTGCTGATCTACCTCGCCATCCGCTTCGAGTGGCGCTTTGGTCTCGCCGCCATCATCGCGACGGCGCACGACATCCTCGCCACCCTGGCCTTCATCGCGGTCATGCGGCTCGAGGTGAGCCTGGTGGTGGTCGCGGCGGTGCTGACGATGGTCGGGTACTCGCTCAACGACACGATCATCATCTTCGACCGCGTCCGCGAGAACCTGAAGAAATACCAGCGCTCCGGCTTCGTCGAGATCCTCAACCGCAGCATCAACGAGACGCTGCCGCGAAGCGTGCTGACCCACCTCACCACCCTCGCGACGCTGCTGGCACTCGCCATCTTCGGTGGACAGGTGATCCGCCCGTTCTCGCTCGTGATGTTCTTTGGCGTGTTCACCGGCACCTTCTCGTCGGTGTTCATCGCGGCTCCGGTGCTCCTCCTGATCGAGAAGAAGTGGCCCGGCCCGGCAGCGCGTGGCACCAAGGTGTCGGCTGCTGGGCCGGTGGGGGCGGTTCCGTCGCGGGCGAAGGCAACGGTCTAGGAGGGTCGGCAGTCGTTGGTCGACAGTCGTCAGATAGTTGTCAGCCGCTCCGGGCAGCTGACGACTGCCGACTCCCTGCCGACTGACGACTGCCGACTGCCGACCATGATCGACACGCATTGTCATCTCGCTTCGGACGCGTATGACCGCGACCGGGGCGCAGTGCTAGAACGGGCCTGGGAAGCACGAGTACAGCACATCGTGGTCATCGGCGAGTCGCCGCCGGCCGCAGCGGCGGCCCTTGAGCTCGTGGACACCGATCCACGCCTCTCGGCCACCGCCGGGGTGCACCCGCATGACGCGAAGGACTGGGCCCCCGAGTCAGCCGACTGGCTGGCCCGGTGCCTGGCTGATCCGCGGGTGGTGGCAGCCGGTGAGATGGGCCTCGATTATCACTATGACCATTCGCCGCGGGCGGCTCAGCACGCCGCCTTCCGGGCGCAGTTGGCGATCGCCGCCGCTACCGCCCGCCCGGTCATCATTCACGCGCGCGAAGCAGACGATGACGTCGCCGCCATCCTCCGAAGCGACGCCCGGACCCCGGTGGTGCTCCACTCCTTCTCGAGCGGCCCCGTGCTCTTGCGGTCCGGGCTCGATCTGGGGCACTATCTGTCATTCAGTGGCATGGTCACGTTCCGGAACTGGGCCCTCGACGACGCCATCCGTGCCGTGCCCCTGGAACGTCTCCTGATCGAGACCGACGGGCCGTACCTGGCGCCGGTGCCCCATCGCGGCAAGCGCAATGAGCCCGCCTTCATGAAGCACACGGCGGAACGGATTGCTGCTATCAGGGGTATGGTGCCTGCGGAACTCATTGCGGCAACAACCGCGAATGCGAAACGGCTTTTTGGTCTTCAGTCTGATGACTGACGACTGCCGACGACTCTTAACCCCGGATCCCATGCCAGTCCCATCCGATATCGAAATTGCCCAGGCCGCGCAGAAGAATATGCGCCCCATCGCCGACGTGGCCGCCGAAATCGGCCTCACCGCCGACGAGATCCTCCCCTACGGCCGGACCAAGGCGAAGATCACCCCCGAGGCCATCGCGAAGCGGAAGCCCACGGGCCGCCTCGTCCTCGTGACCGGCATCAATCCCACCCCCGCCGGCGAGGGCAAGAGCACCGTGACCATCGGGGTGGCCCAGGCGCTCCGCCGCCTCGGCAAGAAGGTGGTCGTCTGCATCCGCGAGCCCTCGCTCGGCCCCGTGTTCGGCGTGAAGGGCGGGGCGGCTGGCGGTGGCTACGCCCAGGTGATCCCGATGGACGAGATCAATCTCCATTTCACCGGGGACTTCCACGCCATCACCTCGGCGCACAACCTCCTCTCCGCGATGCTCGACAACCACATGCACCACGGCAACGCGCTTGGGCTGGACCCGCGCCGCATTACCTGGCCCCGCACCATGGACATGAATGATCGCGCGCTCCGGTCCATGATCGTGAGCCTGGGCGGTATCAATGCCGGCCCGGTGCGCGAGGAGCGCTTCGTCATCGTGCCGGGCAGCGAGATCATGGCGATCCTCTGCCTCTCCACCGATCTCCAGGATCTCGAAGCCCGCATCAGCCGCATCGTGGTCGGCCTGACGCGCGACCGGAAGCCCGTCACCGCCGGCCAGCTCAAGGCCGCTGGCGCCATGACGCTCCTCCTCAAGGACGCGATACTCCCCAACCTCGTGCAGACCCTCGAGGGCGGGCCGGCACTGGTGCACGGCGGACCCTTCGGCAACATCGCGCATGGCTGCAATTCCATCGTCGCGACGAAGCTCGGACTTGCCCTGGGCGACATCGTCCTCACCGAGGCCGGCTTCGGCGCCGACCTGGGCGCGGAGAAGTTCTTCAACATCAAGTGCCGCTTCGGCGGGCTCAACCCCGAAGCGGCCGTCATCGTCGCCACCGTCCGCGCGCTCAAGATGCACGGCGGCGTCAGGAAGGATGCGCTTGGCACGCCCGACGTCGCGGCGCTCACGAAGGGCCTCGTCAATCTCGAGGCGCACGTGAAGAACATCCAGAAGTTCGGCGTCCCGGCGGTGGTGGCGCTCAATCGCTTTACGTCCGACACCGCCGAGGAGCTGCAGGCGGTGCTCGATGCCTGCCAGGGCTGGGGCGCGCGGGCGGCACTGAGCGAGGTCTGGGCGAAGGGTGGTGAGGGCGGGGAAGCGGTGGGCAAGGAAGTGCTCGCCATCCTCGACGAGAAGAAGTCGAATTTCAAGCCCCTCTACGATGTGAACCAGCCGATCAAGGCCAAGATCGAGGCCATCGCCAGGGGTATCTACGGTGCCGACGGCGTCGACTACTCGCCCACCGCCAGCAAGGCCATCGAGCAGATCGAGGGGATGGGCTTCGGGAATACCCCCGTCTGCATGGCCAAGACCCAGTACTCCTTGAGCGACGACGCCACCAGGCTGGGCCGCCCGTCGGGCTTCCGACTCACGGTACGCGATGCGTATGTATCCGCGGGTGCCGGATTCGTCGTGGCACTCGCCGGCGACATCATGACCATGCCGGGCCTGTCCAAGACACCATCGGCCGAGAACATCCGCGTGCTTGCCGATGGCACCATCGAGGGACTGTTCTAATGCCGAGTCCGGTGCATACCGACGACGCGCCGGCGGCGATCGGCCCCTACAGCCAGGCCGTGATCTCCGGCGGGTTTGTGTTCACGGCCGGCCAGATCGCGCTCGATCCCGCCACCATGCAGGTGGTCCCCGGTAGTGTGGCCGAGCAGACGGACCGGGTCCTGCACAACCTCGCGGCGGTCCTCAAGGCCGCGGGGTCCGACCTGTCGCGCGCCGTGAAGACCACCGTCTTCCTGGTCGACATGGCCGACTTTGCCGCGATGAACGAGGTCTATGGTCGCCACTTCGGTGAGCACCGCCCTGCGCGGTCTACGGTCGCGGTGAGCGGCCTGCCGCGAAATGTCCGGGTCGAGATTGAAGTGGTAGCGCGCATTGGGGAATAGTCCCGCTCACCGTCTGTGCCTCATCACGCTCCTGGGCTTCCTTCCCGCGGGCGTCTGGCCTGGGCCCCCAGCGGCTCCCATCGTCATCCGGGCCGACCGGCCTGATTCGCTGTATCTCGCCCTTGGATCTCAGTTCCACGCCGTCGCCCAGGTTGGCCACGCGGGAGACGGAACCCTCATCGCTGACCGGTGGATTCTTACCGCCGGCCACGTCGCCGCCGGCCTTAACCTCCAGCGTGCCAGGGTCAACCTCGGCGGGCGCTCCTACACCATCCTGCGAGCCGTTGTGCACCCCAGGTGGAAGGAGCTTGGGCCGCACGATATCGGCCTCCTCGAACTCTCCGAGCCGGTCACCGGCGTCGCTCCGCTTGCGCTCTTCGCCGGCAGTGATGAGAAAGGACAGCTCGCCACCCTCGTCGGCCATGGCGATACGCGGACAGGCAAGGGCGGCCCCTGGATCACGGACGGACGGGCGCGCGGCTGCATCAGTCGTGTGGTTTCAGTCCAGGACGGAGTGCTCGTCTTCCGCTTTGACGCGCCGCCGGCCGGGCCCGACTTGGCCGGTGCACCGGGTCGCGGCGATAGCGGTGGGCCCGCCTTGCTCCGCGTTGGATCGAGCGTCTACGTGGCCGGGGTCAGCTCCGCTGGCTTTGACGGCCTGAACGGCCCCGGCACCTATGGCGCCGTCGATCACTTCACGCGCGTGTCGACCTATCGTACATGGATACTCGGCGTCGTGGCGGCGCCGCACTGAGCGCCGTGAAGGGGCCCGCCCTCGGCGCACGCTGATTGCCCATCATTGGGGCATGGCCACCGTCAGGTATCGCGGGTTCGACCTCGTTCCCGGTCCTGCCAGCTCGCCGATTCGGGCGCTTGGACCGTAGACCCGAAATTCGCCGGAATGACCGGTTCAGGGCGTCCAGTGTCAGCGAATGCTACCCGAACCTGGGACGCTTCCTTGCCGTGCTCGCCGCGATCTTCGCAATCGGCCGGGCTATCCTGCGGGTGTACTGGCGCTCGTCGGGCCCTGGGCCTGGCCTTTCGGCGAGGTGTGGGGGTGTCACACCTCGCTGGCGATCGACTCAACATGCTTGCGAATCACCTCCCGCACCTCGCGCGCATTCATGAGAAATGTATGTCCCCGCGGCAGACTCACCGTCTCAACGCCGTCGCTCAGCACTGCTTCCGCAACAGCTACCACGCCATCGTTCGGCTCCGGTCCGAACGGGCCCACGCCGGCAGGAAACCCCCGCGTGCCCACCATGACGGTGCAGCGAACCCTCGGCGGCGGAACTGCGGCCATGCGCGCCGGATCGGCCAGCATCTGCCCCGCTTCACCGTAGATGAGGCGGTAGGGCACCCACGAGGCGAACTGCTGCGCCAGCCGCGCGGCCCCCTGTGGCGAGCCTACGAGCACCAGCCGCTCCGGCAACCGGGCGCTGACAGGCAGCCGGTCGATCGCGAGGCGGAGCAGCACCCCTCCCAGTGAATGCCCGACAACCACGCAGGGCTCCCCCGACATCGCGATCAGCCGCTGCGCGAGCCGGTTCACCATCCGGTCCACGCTCTCCATCGCTGCGACGTACCCGAAGAAGCGGGGGCGCATCCCCTCCGCGCGAAGCCCGAGCGCCAGCGATGCCATGGACAGCGGCGAACGCCCCATGCCGTGAACCAGCAGGACTTGAATAGATCGCGCAGTCGTCACGCGAGACCCTCCCCGTCGATCCAGTGCATCTATCCCCACGGTTCACGACCCACGACAGGCGACGGACGACTCAATGGCGCGGCGGAATCCGGTACAGCCTGAGCCCGTCTGCCAGACGGACAGGTGCTAAGTTGTGTGCGGGCCAAGGGCCTTCACTCCCTCACGCCTTCATGCCCTAAGGGAGCGGATCGGGGCTGGTGTCTCGGCCGATCTTCAAAATCGCGACGGACGTCGCTCCGCGAGGTCCGGTAGGTTCGATTCCTACACGCTCCCGCCAGCCGGGCTCCGAGAGTCTCGGCTGGTCCCTGATCAGGCGCGCCGAAGGGCATGGATCGAGTGGCCAGGAGGGGCACCCCGCCTGGCCACCAAGTCTCATTCACCACCCGGGCCGCGAGGTGGTGGCACAATCGGGTTCAACCGCTCAATCAGCCGCCGATCGTGTAGTCGAACACGTACGAATGCTTCTTCCCCTCGATGATGATCTGCATCGTCCCCGCGAGCCCCGTCAATTCCTCAGTCCCCGAGTCCGGTATTACCGTCACGATGATTGACTGGTTCCCGTGGCTCATCGTGCCGCTATGCTGCAGGATGAAGCTTCCCTTCCGGCCGTTCAGCGTCCCGGTCACGCGCTCGAGCGCCACGTAGCCCGCTGACCCCTCCACCGCCGTGAAGGCTCCCACCATCTGGCCCTTGCTACTGCCCGTGAGCCCGCCGCTGAACGTCTTGTCGAGCGACAGCCGCCCGAACCCGCCGGTATCGACGCTGTCGTCCGCCGGCAGCGGAACCACTTTCACCTCGAACGTCCCTGTGGCCTGCATCGTCCCCGCCTCCTGCGTCACCCCGGGTTGTTGGAACAGCAGGAACGCCGCCGCCAGCCCCGCGCCGGTCATCAGTCGCAGTGTCACGCGTTCCTCCGCGGTTGGGATTCCTCAGCGCACATCATACCCGCCGGTACGTTCACTGCCACGAGCTACACGGCCACGCGCATGAAAGGAACCCTGATCGCCACCATGCAGCCCACCGCGGGTAGCCCCGCGACCGCCCCCATCGATGTGAACGTCGCGTTCGACCTCGGCATTCCCTGATCCGGCAGTGCCGTGCTGGCATTACCGACTCTGGTTCGACGCGAGAGAGGCCCGGGGCCGCACCGGTCAGGTGCCGCCCCGGAGTCTTACGCTTCATGCTCGTCGAAGACTGTCTCCCACCTGGTGAGCCAGTCGCGCAGTCGGGTCTTCGCGAGCAGCGTCACGAGCACTGCGGCTCCACAGTAGTAGACGACTCGGAAGGCCAGCTGCCCATCTGTCCGCAGGTAGGCTCCGACCCCCGGAAGCGAGACCAGGCCAACTAGCACCTCGACGGCAGCCAGGATACCCACACCGGCGAGCGCCCACTCCCGGCTGCGCCGCGGACGGGCGAGCGACAGGGCGAGGATGCGCGCTGCCGGCAGGGTGACGATGCCGTCGTGTCGCTCACGAATCGTCACGTGGTCACGCGTGGCGGCGATGAGGACACCTTCCGCGATGGTACCATCCGCCAGTCTCGCCCGGAGCCGCACGTCCTTCCCCCGGCCTCTTCGCGCCTCGACTGCAACAAGCGCATCCGATCGGGCTCGATCTCGCGCGGGGAGCATTGTGACACTGACCCCCGATCAGCTTGTTGGTGATCACCTTCGCGATACCTTGGACCAGCCCTCCGGCAGGGAGGTCAGACCCACTACCCGCCCTCCGGGGAGGCCGTGGTGAACTCAGCCTGAACGTACCTTCAAGTGGCCGCGCTTGCCGGCGCAAGGACCTTGACACGCTCCCGGTGGCCGCTTGATGTTTGTGGCACGCCCGCAAACGGGCAGACCATCCTCCTCGTCTTGCTCTTCGGTGACAAGGTAGCAACCGATAACCTGTTTGTCGGCATGAAGGTCGGGACGAACACCAGCACCCTGACCGGGATTGACGGGGCCTCGAGCCTCTGGGGGTTCAACTACGGGATTCAACTCAACGTCCGGTTGGGAGAGTCGGGGAAGTGGTGGCTGCTCCCGGAGTTTGCACCGCTGTCGCCCAAGGGGGCTGATGGTCCCGGGGCGATTCCAGCCTATGCTGAGGGTAACCCCGAACTGGACGACCTGCTCAGCCGCACGACCAATACCAGGACGCGCTTCAATTTTCTCGACATGCCCGTGGTGCTGTCATACCGGCCGGCGGCGCGGTGGCGCATCGGGGCGGGGCCGTACGTCGCGTACCGGACGAGCGCGCACAGCCAGTTCACGACCACCGCGCCGCCGGTATCGGACGAGCTCGCGATCGACGTGAATTCGTCCCCCTACTATCAGCGGTGGGACTTCGGGATGGTCGTGGAAGCGGGGTTCTCCCCCTCGGACCTCTGGTCCGGAACCGGCCAACCATCACCCTGCGCTACCAGTTTGGCTTCATCGATCTGCTCAGGAACAACCCGGGGAGTGCCATCATGAACCGGACGCTGCAGATTTCGGCCTCGTTCCCCTATACCCAGCGTCCCGACAAGGACGAGGGAGTGGACGAGGGTGAGAAGAAGGGCGAGGGTGAGAAGAAAGGTGAGTAGGGCCGCCACCGTGATCAGCCGCAAATCAATCCATCGGGAGATCCCGGAGGACTACGAAGCGATCCCGCGCCAGACGATTGCAGAATAGCAGTTCGTACCGGCGCCTGATCGCGCTGGCCGTCACGCTGACCTTCGGGCTGATCATGCTCGGCGCCTACGTGCGCCTGAGCGACGCCGGCCTCGGCTGCCCCGATTGGCCCGGTTGCTACGGCCAGGTCTCGCCCTTCCAGGCGCAGCAGCAGATCGCCCTGGCGGTCGCCGAGCAGGGCGGCGAGTACGGCCCCGTGTCGATGGGGAAGGCCTGGCGCGAGATGACCCACCGCTACGTCGCCAAGGCCCTCGGACTGCTGGTCATCGTGATCGCGGTGATGGCCTGGCGCCGCCGCGCCGCGCTGCAGCAGTCGCCGGCGCTGGCCACGGCACTGGTTGGCGTGGTGATCCTGCAAGGCATCTTCGGCATGTGGACGGTCACGCTGCTGCTCCGGCCGGCGATCGTGACCGGTCACCTGGTGGGGGGCCTGCTCACCTTCGCACTGCTGCTGTGGCTGTGGCTCAGGCAGCTCCCGCCGCCACGCTACCTCGACGCCGGGCCGGTGGCCGCGCTGCGCCTTCCCGCGGCGCTCGGCCTGGTGCTGCTGTCGGCCCAGATCTTCCTCGGCGGCTGGACCAGCACGAACTACGCTGCGCTCGCGTGCACCGATCTGCCGACCTGCCAGGGGCAGTGGTGGCCGCAGATGAACTTCTCCGATGCATTCCATTTCGTCCGGGAACTCGGCAGGACCGGTGACGGCCAGATCCTGCCGGGACAGGCGCTGACTGCCATTCACTTCATGCATCGGATCGGTGCGGTGATCGTTGCCGCCTGGCTGGGTTGGCTGGGCTGGCGCGCGCTGCAAGTCGATGGCACCAGGCGGCTCGGTGTCGCACTGCTGGCCGCGCTCGGGCTGCAGTGGGCGCTCGGGCTGTCCAACGTCCGGTTCGGTCTGCCGATGGGGATCGCGGTGGCTCACAACGGCGGTGCCACGCTCCTGCTGGGGCTGCTGGTGGTGCTGCTGTTCCGCGCGCGTCAGGCGGGACGCTTCGGCATCGCCGGCTGGTGATGCCCGCCGGGCTCCACACTCACCGCGACGCGCGCGTGTCGTCGAGCACCTCTAGCGCCCGGCGATCCCGGTCGAAGGTGATGATCTTCACGCGCCGGCGCGTGAACGTCACTGAGGTATCGAGCGCGAGGCTCGCGGGGATGGCCGCTCGGGCGCGTCGCGCATGCTCCTCGGCCTCCCGCTCCGCGCGCCCCACGAAGATGCCCGAATCGCGGACCGCGGGCGTCACCTTCGCGAACGCCGCCGCATCGTCGTCCGTTTTCTCGCGCCGCGTGAAAGTGACGCGAATGCGGTGCCCCCCCGGCGGCAGGTCGAAGTCCCGGAGCAGGTAGAGCGGCCGGTCGTGCCGGAGTCCCGCTCCCCGCACGATGCTCTCGCTCACGACCCGATCATCGGCCTCGACACGAAGGGTGTACGTCGCGAAGCGACCGTCGCACTCCACCCGCTGGCGCATGTGCTCCTCGCGCTGCTCGAGCTCCTCGGCGGACACCGTGCGACACACTTCTATGCGCTCCGGACGCGCGCTCCAGGAGAGCCGGAGGCGCGCCATGGCCGGGTCATGGAACGGAAGCGGCGCCGCCGACGTGCCCACGATCAGCAGGAGCACGATGGCGCCGGCCCCCACGGCTACCACGCGGCGCTTCAGCCGCGCACCCGTGATCACGCGTCTTCCTCCTCGCTTGGTACTGGCACGCACTCCACCTCGAGATCGGCATCCGGGTCCGGCAGGTGCGGCTCGAGGATCACCAGGTCCTGCGTGAACGCATCCAGCGCGTCGACTGCCTCGCTGCGGGCGCCGGGCGCCATGGTCGCGAGGCGAACGCGGCGCCGGTCCACCCGCGGCTGCAGCTCCGCCTCTCGGTCATTGAAGACGCGCTCCCGCAGCCATTTCGGCCCCTCACGCCCCACGCAGTCGCGAGGCGGGCAACCATAGACGATCACACCGGACGCCCCGGACCGGAGCAGCAGCTCGATCCCCGACGTGTGCAGGTTGCCGGCGCACGAGACGGGGTGGACCCGCGCGCCGCGGGCGCGGAGCGCCGCGGTATCCGCCTCCGGCGCCTGCGCGCAGCACACCGCGACGATCGACGGGTTGCCGCTGCGCGCGAGCTCGGGCAGGAAGGTCGACCGAAGCAGGCTCAGTTGATCGCGTCCCGACCGACCGGCCGGACCGACGCCCATCGGGGCGCACGACCCCGCGCAGATGCCGCAGCTGACGCAGCGCGCCGGGTTGACGAGTGCGACCAGCGCCGGACGGTCGTCGTCCCGCGGCACCATCGCGATCGCCTCCCACGGGCAATCCTGCGGGCACTGGTTGCACCCGGTGCAGAGCGCCGGGTCCACGACGCTCGGCGCGAGGGCGCCCGCACGGGGCCGGCGACCGAACCGCGGCACCAGCACCGCGACCGCGGCGCCGAGGAGTACCACGCCCCACGCCATGCCGGGGGTGAGCCGCTCCGACACGGGCAACCACCACGCCGTCACGAGATTCGTCAGCGTCGACTCGGCAAGCCGGAAGGCGTCCGCCGGTGCGCCGACTGGTGCCGGCAGCAGGAGGGACGCCGCCGTGAGCCCACCGATGATCGCCTGCGTCAGGCGCTTCGGCGGCAGCAGCACCGGGCGCGCCAGTCGCGACACGTGCAGCCAGAGGCCGGCGCCCATCGCGAGCGGCAGCGCGATGTGCAGGAACATGTTCACGAAGAAGAACGCGCTCGGCACCGGCGCATCGCCGGCGAAGATGCGACTGAGCGGCTCCGAGAATACCGGGAGCACGTCGAGCAGCCGCCCGCCCTCCCGCGCCAGCCGCTCGCCGAAGGCGTCCCACACCATGACGAACCCGGTCCACGCACACACCAGCCCGACGCCGAACAGCACCAGGCCGGAGATCCAGGCCAGCGTGCGCGGCCCCCAGCTCCGCGACTGCGCGAACATGCGGAAGGCATGCAGCACGGCCGCGATGACGAAGAGGTCCGACGCGTAGCGGTGGAGGCTCCGGATCCACCGGCCGGCCCACGGCTGGGCCGCCAGCCGGGCCACGGACTCCCACGGCGCCCCGACCCGGTAGTAGAGCAGCAGGTAGAGACCCGTCACGATCAGGACCAGGAGCATCGCCACCGCGACGGTCCCGGTCTGATGCAGCGGGTTCCAGGCCCAGCCGAACGCGCGCGTGGCCGCGGCGTCGACGCTGCGGAGGATGCGGCGAGCGCCGCGGATGATGAATTTCATGAATGGAGGACTTGCGGAAAGTTTATCACCTCGACATGATATTTGCCACTCTCCCACCCGGAGGATGTTGCATGGACCCGTCACGGGACGACGCGGATGCCGCGCCGGAGAAGCCGCCGCTGGGGCAGCGCTTCTTCGACAATATGTACCTCCTGCTGGCGCTCGGCCTGTTCGTGATGTTCGCGGTGTTCACCGCATGGGGCGTGTGGGAAATCGTCTCGATGCCGGCCGCCACCCTTCCATAAAAGCTACCCATGCTCACCAAGGTACATACGGGACTCGACGCGGTGCCCGGCATCTGGTGGAAGCCAGCGCACAAGTCCGAGAAGATCTGGGTCGCGATCGCGTTCGCCTGGTGCATCGTGCTGTTCGCCATGATGCCACTGTGGCACTGGAAGGGCGGGCAGAATCCGTCCGGCATCCGTCGCCATGTCGACCCCAAGGCCTACTTCGCCCGCACCATGGCATTCGCCACGCAGTACAAGGTCGGCGAGGACCGGGGCCTGCCGATCGTCCAGCCGCCACCCGGCGCCGACGTCTACCTCGTGGCCATGACCTACCAGTGGTACCCGATCCTCCGGCTCGAGCAGGGGAAGGAGTACATGCTGCACATGTCGGCCCTGGACGTGAACCACGGGTTCTCGCTCTACCCGCTCAACATCAACTTCAGCGTGGTGCCCGGCTACGACTACGCGCTCCGCGTGACGCCGACGGCGGCGGGCGATTTCCGCATCATCTGCAACGAGTTCTGTGGCATCGGGCACCATACGATGGTGGGGCGCGTGATCGTGGTTGATTCCGCCGGGAGTACCGTGGCCGACAACGACAGCGCGACCATCCGGTCGAAGGAGGGACAATGACCGCCCCAGCGCAGCCCCTCCCCGCCGCGGCCGCGGGTGCCTTCCGCACCTGTCCCGTAACGGGGCGGAAGATCAACCTGCAGGCGCAGAGCCTGATCCGGGTCAACGCGGTCGTCGCCATCGTCGCGCTGCTCATCGGTGCGATCGGGGCGCTGCTTCTCGTGCTCACGCGCTGGCAGGCCGTGCACCTGCTTCCGGCGGTCTGGTACTACCGCATCCTCGGCGTGCACGGCATGAACATGCTCATCTTCTTCATCATCTACTTCGAGATGGCCGTGCTCTGGTTCGCCGGAACGGTGCTGCTCAACGCCCGTCCCGCCGCACCGAAGTTCGGCTGGTTCAACTTCGGGCTGATGCTGGTCGGCTCGCTGATGGTCGAGGCGATGCAGTGGAGTGGCCGGGCGGACGTGCTCTACACGTCGTATCCCCCGCTCAAGGCACACCCGCTGTTCTATCTCGGGATCATCCTGTTCGCGGTGGGAGCGCTGTGTGTCGTGGGACAGTTCTTCGCCACGCTCACGATCGCCAAGCGGGAGAAGACCTACACCGGCTCCATGCCGCTCGTCGTGTACGGCGCGATGACCGCGGCGATCATCGCCGTGATCACGCTCGTGCACGGTGCCATGGTCTACATCCCGACATTCCTCTGGTCGGTCGGGCTCATCAGCGGCGTCGATCCCCAGGTCTACAAGCTGCTCTGGTGGGCGCTGGGCCATTCCGCGCAGCAGATCAACGTCGCCGCGATGGTCGCCATCTGGTACATGCTCGGCGCGCTCACCGTCGGGGCCGTGGTGCTCAACGAGAAGGTGAGCCGCTCGGCGTTCGTGCTCTACATCCTCTTCATCTCTATGGCGTCGGCGCACCACCTGCTCGTGGATCCCGGGTTCGGCTCGGCCTGGAAGATCGTGAACACGTCGTACTTCATGTACATGGCCGTGCTCGCGTCGATGGTGCACGGCTTCACCGTGCCCGCCGGCATGGAGCTCGGCATGCGGCTGCGCGGTTTCACCGATGGATTCTTCGGCTGGCTGCGCCGGGCCCCGTGGGATGATCCCGGGTTTTCGGGGCTGGTCCTCTCGGTGGTGGTGTTCGGCTTCTTCGGCGGCATTACCGGCGTGACCATCGGCACCGAGCAGATCAACATCATCGCGCACAACACCCTGCGCATCCCGGGGCACTTCCACGCCACCGTGGTGAGCGGGACGGCCCTCTCGTTCATGGCGGCCACGTACTACCTCATCCCGCTCATCTTTCAGCGGAAGGTGGCGTTCTGGAAGCTGGCGACCTGGCAGCCGTACCTGTTTGCCGGAGGGATGCTCCTGGTCGAGACGGGGATGACCTTCGCCGGCAGCTTCGGCGTGCCCCGCCGGCACTGGGACATCTCGTTCTCCCAGGCGCCGTTCGATGTGCCGTTCAACCCCGCCGTCGATCTCTTCCTCGCCATGATGGGCATCGGCGGCATCATCGCGGTGACCGGCGCGCTGGCGTTCATCCTGATCGCGGTGAAGTCGGTGTTCCTCGGCGAGCCGGTGACCGAGTTCCCCCGCGGCGCCAAGGTGGCGGGCATCCCGCAAGGGCTCACCAATCCTCCGGTGCAACCGGCCAACGCCGATCAGCTTAACGAGGAGCTGCACGCGCCCGGGCGCGGCGCCTTCGGACCGACGCCAGGGACGGTGGTGCTCGTCGCCGTCTTCTTCCTGGCATTCGTCCTCTACTACTTCACCAACTGGAAGCTGCTGAGCTTCCTGTGGAAGATCGGGTGACCCGATCAATACCCCGGCGTCCGGGCTCGGCGCTCATCGCGCTGCTGGTGATCATGGTGATCACGGCGGCGTGGTGGGCGCTCGCGCTCTGGCCGCTGGGCGCGGCGGAACCCGAGTGGCTCGCCCGCACTCGGGGGGCATGCTTCGGCTCGGCGCCGCGCGGCCTCCCGGATGCGGGTGGATGGATCCTGCTGATCGGGGAACCGCTCGGGATGCTGGGCGTCCTCTGGGTCATCTGGGGCAGCTCGCTCCGCGCTGACCTTGAGAGCGTCCGGGCCAATCGCCGGTGGCGAATGATAGCCGCCGGTGTGGCCGTCCTCTCCCTGCTCGGCGTGGCATCACTCGGGATCAGGCTGGCGCGCGCGGAGTCCCTCACCCGGGCCGCCATCGCATCCATTCCCGGTCCACCGGTACCACTCGACATCGCGGTGCCCGCGATCCCCCTGACGGACCAGCACGGCCGCCGCACCACGCTCGGCGCCTGGAGGGGCCGGACGGTGCTGCTCACCTTCGCGTTCGGGCACTGCGCCACCGTCTGTCCCACCGTCGTGCACGATCTCCAAGGGGCCCGCCGCGTGGCCGGCCGGAGCGACATCCCCCTCGTCGTGATCACGCTCGATCCGTGGCGCGACACACCGGAGCGCCTGTCCACCATCGCGGCGCACTGGAGCCTGGCACCGGATGACCTGGTCCTCTCCGGGACGATCGACGAGGTCGAGCGGGCGCTCGACGCGCTGAGTGTCGGCCGCCGTCGGGACGGCAACACCGGAGACATCGATCATGTCGCCACCGTGATGATCATGGATAGCCACGGCCGGATCAGGTGGCGAATCGAGGGCGGTGCGACGCCCGTGGCCGGGCTGCTCGCCCTCACCACGACCGGCGATCGGAGCGAGTAGTACGGGAGTGGATCGGGGCTGGTGTCCCGGCCGATCTTCAAAATCGCGACGGACGTCGCTCCGCGAGGTCCGGTAGGTTCGATTCCTACACGCTCCCGCCAGCCAGGGCCTGGGCCCTGGCTGGCTGATTGCACCATCCTGTCGAGTCGTCTCGGGTCAGGGCGTAAAGATCTTCTGGCCGATCGGAGTCCCGTCCTGCGGGTTCGGACCCGTCCATCGAAATACCGACACCGAATACGAGAGCCCAGCGACCAGTGGCGTGGGTGCCTGAAGTTCAGTGGCACCCGTCGGGACCACCCCATACCGCACCGGCGTCGCGATCGCGTTTGCCCCATCCGAGATGACAGCCCACACATCGCCGCCCTCGGCCTCGACAAGCACAAGGAACAGCTTACAGGCCGGACTCCAGCTGATTGATGGCGCCGTGCCGCTCGTGACGGACAGGGTGACGTCGCCGGTGCAGGCGGCCTGCTCGATCGGACTGGCACCGTCCGAGCAGGCAACACCAGCGAGCAGGGAGGCGAGGGCACACAGGGTTCGAGAGTGCATGACGTTCACTCCCCGATCAGGTAGTCGAACACGTACGAATGGTGCTTTCCTTCGATGATGATCTGCATCGTACCCGACAATCCCGTCAGCTCCTCCGTCCCCGAGTCTGGCACGACCGCCACGCTGAGCGACTGGTTACCGTGGCTCATCGTCCCGCTGTGCTGCAGGATGAAGCTCCCCTTCTTTCCATTCAGCGTGCCGGTGACCCGCTCCAAGCGCCACGTAGCCCGCCGACCCCTCCACCGCGGTGAACGCCCCGATCATCTGACCCTTGCTGGTGGCGGTCAGGCCGCCGCTGAACGTCTTGTCGAGTGACAGCCGCCCGAACCCGCCCGTATCAGTGCCCTCGTCCGCCGGAAGCGGCACCACCTTCACCTCGAACGTACCTGTGGCCTGCATTGGTGCCTCTCCTTCAGACCGGCGCAGGTGGATCCCCGCTAGCGCCACACCCACCATGGCGCTGCCGCATACCCGGAATACACTACCGCATCGAACACCGCATGCGCCAGCATCGCCGGCAGCACACTCCCCGACATCACCCTGAGCCCACCCAGCATGAGGCCGCCCAGCACCGTCCAGAGGGCAATGCTGCCCAAGTCGAACACGCTGGTGACCCCCTCGGGCGGCCACGCAAACAGTGCCGTCTTGTACGCCGCATGCGCCACTGCCGCGACCACCACTGCTGGCCAGCCCAACGACGACAGCCGCCCTTGCATCCACCCTCGGTACACCAGTTCCTCGGCGATCCCGATCAGGCAGGCCAGCAACACGAAAAGAGGCAGCCCCGTTGCTGCCTCATGAGGTACACTCGCTTGCCCGCGCTGCCAGAACCCCGCAGCGACGCCACTCCCGATGCCGAGGACAACGGCTGCCCCCAAGCGCGACCCCGCACCCGAGATCCCCAGCAGTTCGCGGGGATGCGCCACCCGCCGCAGTGACACGCCGATCACAACGCCACGCCGCTCATCGGCGGCGCCACCGGGACCAAGGTTGTCACTACCGGCGTCTTCAACCTGCTGCTCGGCACCACCAGCCAGACCACCTGGCCCCTCCCCGATCAGTTCGGCAGCACCACCGTCGGAACCATCGGTGGCGTGCCCTGGAATGCCGCCGGCGGCGCGATCCAGTTCAGTAGCAGCGGCACCATCAACGGCATGGCCTGGGTGGCGAGCAACAGCACCTACACCCTCGGAGTCAACACGACCGGCTTCGTGGGCGTCGGCAGCTATGGCGTCACCGACCCAACCGCCGGGCACGCCACCGTCTCGCTGATTGGCCCCGGGAATTCAGGCTGTACGGGGAGCACTTGCTGGAACTCGCTTCTCACTGGGGTGGGCACCTTCACGGTCACGAGCCTCACCGCGACGCGTATAAAGGGGACCCTCACCGTCACCATGCAGCCCACTGCAGGGTCGACTGCCACGACGCCGATCGATGTGAACGTCACCTTCGACATCGGAATTCCCTAGCGCGCCACCACCGCGCAGGCGCGCGGTCCC
>Ga0315287_10001708_pt1 | contig 20519 bp, 20 predicted proteins | sample YL17G11_0_MG_FD_205037 | JGI IMG/M metagenome (GOLD analysis project Ga0315287, IMG submission 205037) | Sediment microbial communities from Yellowstone Lake, YNP, Wyoming, USA - YL17G11_0 | ecosystem: Environmental > Aquatic > Freshwater > Lake > Sediment | place: USA: Wyoming | collected...
AGTCTCTTAAACGTATGGGGCTTGACTATGTCGATATTTTTTATTCGCACTGTTACGACCCGCAAACTCCAATTGAAGAAACGATGTCTGCGCTCGACCAGGCAGTCCGGCAGGGCAAGGCTCTTTATGTCGGCATATCATCTTATAAGCCACAGCAGACTTTATCTGCGTCAAAAATTCTGAAAAATATGCAAAATCGCTGCCTGATTCATCAGCCGCGATATTCGATGCTTGACCGGTGGATAGAAGATGGATTGCTTGATGTGCTCGAAAGCGAGGGAATCGGCTGCATAGCTTTTTGTCCGCTTGCGCAGGGGCTTCTTACTGATAAGTATTTAAAAGGAATTCCGCAGGACTCCCGAGCCGCCAAACCCTACAGCTTTCTCAAGGCAGAGCGGATTACAGAAGATGTCATTAAAAAAGTAGTGTCTTTAAAAAAGATTGCCGAGCAAAGAGGCCAATCGCTTGCGCAAATGGCTTTGGCGTGGGTATTGAGAGATAATCGGGTAACATCGGCATTGATTGGAGCCAGCAGAGTCGAACAAATCGAAGAAAATGTCGCGGTTCTAAATAATCTTCAGTTCACATCCCAGGAGTTGGCCGAAATAGATGCCGTCCTGAAATAAAGGGAGATGTCGCCTGGCTTTCGTAGTTCCTATGCCGCAATTCACCATTTTCGTCTTATAGGGACTCCGGCAGCGATAAGTTTTTCCTTTATTTGTTTGATTGTAAATTTTCCGGTATGAATCATGCTCGCTATAATCGCCGCGTCTGCTTTGCCTTTTGTAAATACATCAATCAGGTGCTGATATGTTCCGCCTCCTCCGCTTGCTACTACCGGAATACCGACGTTTTCCGAGATTAATTTTGTAAGGTTGATTTCAAAACCTTCTTGTGTCCCGTCGGCATCGACGCTATTGACGACAATTTCGCCTGCCCCAAGGCCTTCGGCCTTTTTTGCCCACTCCAGTGCGTCAAGCCCTGTTCTGGTTCTGAATCCCTGTATTGTTATTTCATATCCGCTTGGAAACTTGCTGTTTTTTTCAACTTTTACAGGGTCCATCCCCAGCACAATACATTGCGAACCGAATAGTTTCGCGCCTTCGGCGATAATATTCGGCTTGCGCACAGCGAGAGAATTTACGCTGACCTTTTCGGCCCCGGCCAAAAGCACCTGCCTCATATCTTCGATATTTTTTATTCCGCCTCCCACCGCAAACGGTATATGCACCGCCTTGGCGACCTCGCGCACCATTTCGATATCAATAGGTCTTTCTTCTGCAGAAGCGGTTATATCGTAAAAAACCAGTTCATCGCATCCGCCGTCGCTATAGGCTACCGCCATCTCAACAGGGTCGCCCAGGTCGATATTATTTTGAAACTTTACGCCCTTGGTTACCTTGCGGTTTCTTACATCCAAACACGGTATTATTCTTTTTGTTAGCATTTTTTATATTTAATTCTCTGTGTTCTCTGTGAGCTCTGTGGCTAATTATTTTTCCTTTTTATTTCTCCGTGGCTATTTTCCGTTCCACTTACTGAAATTTTCGAGTAGTTTCAGACCGATTCGCCCCGACCTTTCCGGGTGAAACTGTACTGCGGCAAAATTTCCCTTTCCCGCCGCGCTGGCGAAAATCGCGTCCGCGTATTCGGTCTGACCGATTATATGTTTTTTATCGCTGCACGCCGGATAGAAGCTATGCACAAAGTAAAACTCGCTCTGGTCCTCAATGCCCGCGAAAACGGGATGCGATTTGACGATTTTTACGGTATTCCAGCCAATCTGCGGAATCTTGCAGAGCCTATCGGCGGATTTGAATTTTTTTACACTTCCCGGCAAAATACCGAGACATTCTGTTCCGCCGTCTTCTTCGCTTGATTCGAACAACACCTGCATTCCGATACATATCCCCAGAAATGGAACCCCGTCAGCAATTACCTTTCTGATAGGTTCGATTAATTTCAGCTCTTTCAGGTTGTCCATTGCGGCCTTTGCCGCCCCGACGCCCGGAAAGACAATTTTTTCGCCGCGCAGTATTTCTTCCGGCTTATCGGTGATTTTCACCTTCTGGCCTATGCTCTCGAAGGCAAGCTTAACGCTTGTCAGATTTCCCGCTTTGTAATCGATTATTGTTATCATTCTGGGAGTGATTTTAACCTGCTTTGTCTTTTGAGCAAGTTTTTTATGAGGGGCTTTTGAACGCTAAACCCTGATTTTCTATTTGCATTTTTATCTTTTTAATTTAAACTTATGTTTCTATGGCAAAAAAGGCGGCTAAATCAAAAAAGGAGACAAAATCAAAGACGACTGCAAAATCGTCATCCCTTATCGATACGAAGGTTATCTACTGCGGCGACAACCTCGAACAACTGAAAAAACTGCCCGAAAACTGCGTTGACCTTATTTACATCGACCCGCCTTTTAACTCCAACCGAAACTATGAGGTCTTCTGGGGCGAAACAAAAGAAAAACGCTCATTCGAAGACCGCCACGCCTCAACACAGGCCTATATCGAATTTTATGTATAAAACTAATACGTCTAAAGAATTTTGAGGAAACAGAATATGAGCTATTCATTTATAGATTTGGCCTACGATGTACTAAAACAATCGGCAAAGCCATTAACATATCAAGAGGTATGGCAGGTTGGACAGGAAAAAGGGGTTGCTAAAAATATTCATACTTCCGGTAGGACTCCATGGCAAACCCTTGGTGCAAGACTCTATGTAGAAGTTCGCGATAATGAGGAGTCCCGATTCATTAAAGTTGGCAATAGGCCAGTAAGATTTTTTTTGAAAGACCGACAATCCGAATTGCCAGATGATATTATTAGTCGGTTGGATAAAGATGATGTTAAGAAAGAGCCAAAAAAAACGGAGTTTCACGAAAGGGATCTTCATCCATTATTGACATACTTTGTGTATGCAAATCCTTCCTTTAATCGAGGGCGGTCAATTTATACTAAAACTATCCTCCATGAGAAATCGATAAAGTCTGGCTATAGTGAATGGGTTCATCCGGATATTGTAGGATTCTATTTGCCTCTAGATGATTGGCAATCCGATGTGATTGAGTTTAATAGAGTATCAGACAACAATTCACTAAGATTATTTTCATTTGAGTTAAAAAAAACTTTGACCAAAGGAAATTACAGAGAATCATATTTCCAAGCAGTATCTAATTCATCATGGGCACACGAAGGATATCTTGTTGCATCCGAAATATTGGACGATGATGACTTTCATGCAGAACTCGAACGATTAGCCTCATCTTTCGGAATTGGAATTATTAAACTTGACCCAAAAGATATTGATTCATCAGAAATTCTATACCCCGCTAGGCTCAGAGAAACACTTGACTGGGAAACGATAAACAAATTATGTAAACAGAATGAAGATTTTAAAAAATTCCTGCAAGATGTGAAAATAGATTTTGAGTCAAAACGTGTACACAGAGCTGAGTACGATGAAGTCAAGAAGGATATTAATGAATATATTAAAAACAAGCTGAAGATTGAACCAATATAGCACGAGATACAGGCCTTTTTCAAAAAATCCGGCAAGAGCATTATTCCTCTAACCGTAAAAGAAATCCTCGATGAACAAATCGCATACAAACTGGCATAGGAGAACAGGACGATGGCAGGAAAGAAAAAAAATAAAGTAAGATCAATTATTACCGGTCATCTTGAAAAAATAGGCTCGGAAGTTTTTGAGGATTACAAATCCATCATTACCGACTTGATAAGAGGCAATCAGGGAATATATGCCCTTTTTAAAAAAGACAGGCTTTACTATGTCGGCCTTGCGAGAAACTTAAAGAGCAGGATAAACGCCCACACTAAAGACGGGCATCAGAATAAATGGACGCATTTCAGCCTTTACATTATCCGCAAGGAAGACCATATAAAGGAAATTGAATCTTTAGTGCTTAGAATCGCTTACCCGAAAGGAAACAAGGTCAGAGGAAAACTTAAACAGTCGAAAGATTTAAGGCCTTTGCTTAAAAATAGACTGATTGAAGAATGGGAGAAACGGCTTGGCGGAATGATTGGCGGCAGAAGTAAACCTGCCGGTAGAATTAAAAAGAGAACGGATGGCAAAAGTGGCGAAAGATCTTTAAAGGGGTTGTTGAAAAACTGGCAAAGACTTTATACGACGTATAAAGGGAAAGATTATAAGGCAATGGTAAGGCCTAACGGTGTTATTGAGGTATTTCCGAGCAGAGAACGATTTGATAGTCCATCAATGGCCGGAATTGCCGTTACTAAAAAGAAAACCATCAATGGCTGGAAATTCTGGAAATATAAAGATAAAAACGGCGAACTTGTTTATATCGATAAGTTAAGAAAGTAAAATCTTTATCGAAAAATTAAAGGGGGTCATCCACCGTTTCCTGTCGGAGCGAAGTGTAGACCCCGACTCATCGGGGCTAAATCATTTCGTACCGCCGCTCGCGCTGGCGTTTTTTGCTTTAAGCCTGCCCTCACGAAAGTGGGGGGTGAAGCCCCTTAGCGGCAGAAAAATTCAAACACTAAACCCGAAACTAAAAAACCCCACTGCAAAAAATCTCCATTTAAAAAATATCCAGGTATCTATGCTCGTATGCAGTGGCTAAGCCATCTTGACGATATACGGCATACGAGTATAGTGGCTGCATTTTTTATTTCAGCAAAGCTGACCTTGTCAGTCAGTAGTCAAAGCAAAACGGCAGGCACAGAAATATATTTCGAGTACTGCTTTTGCTTTGAACGCAAAATTATTTTTAAAATAATTTGCTGAAATAAAAACGTCTCTGTGCGTTCTGTGAACTCTGTGGCTAATTTATTTGTGCCTTGGTGTCTTAGTGGCTATAAAAAATCCCGCCCTCGGCGGTTCCTCATTCAAAGTTGGATGTTAAGCGTTCGATGTTGGAAGTTCTAATTTTCAATCTTCAATTTTCAATCTTAAATTATTTTTATTTCTCTCCTGCCAGCACTTCCGCGACGTTAAGACCATGGTCTTTTATTCGTCTGTACGCGTTGAGCATATCGGTATAAATAAGACTTTTCAGAGGGGTAGCCTCGCCGCGGCTGACGCGCGCCAGATGTTCCGAGCGGTATCTTTTCATAAGTTCCGTTACGGATTTGCCTTTGCTCTCTGCCGTTGGGAGCACATCCGCATCGTTATTTTCCATAGCTGTATTTACAAGTTGAATATATTCAGTCACATTATCGTGCAGGTCGATTATGGCGGCCAGACCCGCAGGGGTTATTTTCTGTTCTGATAGACGAAGTTTAATATTCAGCTTCAGAATATTGGCTATATAATCGCTTACCGATTCTAATTCATCGGCCATTCTTAACTGTCTGCGGCTTTCCTCGGCTGCTTCGTGCGGAATATTGCCGGACATAGTGGCGCTTATGAATTCGACGATTTCCTTTTGCATTACATCTAATTCTCTTTCTTTTTCGAATATTTGTTCTGCCTTTGCCTTCTGCTCGCCTGGCGATGTTATAATCTCTTTCAGGGTCCTCATCATTTCCGTTACAGCCGAACCCATTATGAGGATTTCTCTTCTGGATTGTTCTATAGCAAGTGCAGGAGCGTCGAACATCCTGATATCCAGTGCCGTAAGTCTTGGTTTTTCCGGTATTGCCTTTTCCGGCACAAGATAGTTAAGCAGTCCCGCCAGTTGTGTTACGAATGGCATAAATAAGATGGCATTAAATACGTTAAATAATGTATGTGTAAGGGCTATAGCCTCCATTGTATGCGGGTATGTTACTATGCCGCCGCTGGCCATAACGGCAGTTCCTACGGTTGAGCCACTGTGCCAGTGGACGAATGACTGGACGGCCCCGATATAAGGGAAGAATATCGGCGTTATCCACAACACGCCTACGACGTTAAATAGTGTATGAGCCCACGCAGTCCTTCTCGCGTTTGTCGAGGTGCCTATGGATGCCAGAAGTGCCGTTACTGTTGTGCCTATATTTTGCCCAAGTACCAGTGCCGCCGCCGTTGGGAAATCTATAATTCCATTGAAAGCTAATCCCATTGTGATGCCGACAGTGGCTGAAGATGACTGAACAATGCCGGTAACGATAGTGCCGACAAGGACGCATTTCATTACGCCGATATACGAATTAGGCGAAAATCGCGAAAACCACGCAATAAAACCAGGCATTTCCTTTAAAGGAGCAAAACCGTCTTTCATCAGTACCAGCCCGAAAAAGACCATACCCAGGCCCATAACAGCCATCGAGGTGTAGCGGAACTTTTCATTTTTCGCAAACAGATAAAGCATCGCGGATATCCCCAGCATCGGCAGGCCGTATTCGGCAACATCCACCACAAGAATCCATGCGGTAATTGTTGTGCCGATATTGGCGCCGTAAATAACGCCGATTGCCTGGGTAAGCGTCATTATCCCCGCGTTAACCATTCCGACGGCAATCACAGTTGTAACCGAGCTTGATTGGATAATTGAGGTAACAAGTGTGCCTATGCCGCAGGCGATAAAGCGGTTATTTGTAACGGCGTTTATAAGTTTGCGAAGCTTTTCGCCCGCAACGGCCTGCATACCCTCGGAGATATTCTTCATACCGAGCAGGAATATGCCCAGACCCCCGATAATGGTGAAAATCATCTCTAAAACAACTTTACCTTCCATAGCCGTCCTGCTCCTGAATTGTTAATATTGGATTAGAACTTTGTTAGGGAGTATATCATTTCCACCCGCTTTAGAAAAGCCAAAAAAGCTTGCGGAATATGAAAAAAACGGGTATAACTTCGCTGAAATTGAAAGGTAAGCTAAAAATGGCTAAAAAAATGTTGTGCAGTTTAGTTATTGTATCAGCTTTAACTGTGATTTTTTTACAGTCAGGCTGTGATAAGCAAACAGGCAAGGATACGAAACCAGTTCAAAAGGATGAAAAACCAATGGCAACACAAGACAAGGCCGTAACAAAGGTTAGAATCGAAACAAGCAAAGGCGATATTATAGTCGAGCTTAACGAGGCCAAGGCCCCGATTAGCTGCAAAAATTTCCTGTCGTATGTCGGGGATAAATTTTATGACGGCACGATTTTTCATCGTGTTATAAAAGGTTTTATGATTCAGGGTGGCGGAATGACAGCCGATATGCGTCAAAAACCTGTCAAGGCTCCGATTATCAATGAGGCTAAAAACGGCCTGAAAAACGACCGCGGCACAATCGCTATGGCAAGAACGCAGGACCCCGACAGCGCAACATCGCAATTTTTCATCAACCACGGCGATAGCGATTTCCTGAATTACGGCGTCCGTGACGAAGGCTATGCCGTGTTCGGCAAAGTAGTTGAAGGTATGGATGTTGTCGATGCGATTGCCAGTGTAAAAACCCGTCCCGGCGATGTCCCAGCCGAAACTGTTTTGATTAAATCTATCAGAGTCGAATAAGAGAAAAACACCTTTTTTTGACAAAAATCTCACTTTTCGCTTGACTTTTGTTAAATATATGGTATAATACCGCCATAGTTAGGCATTTGCCTAACTGAAATACGAAATCCTAAAGCTCAGACAAAATACCGCTCCATAACTGTCGCGGCTCTGTCGAGTTTTTAATCCAATTACCAAAATCTAAAAAATCCAAACAACACGGTTTTGAACATTTGTGTTTTGGATTTGTTTAGAATTTCGTAATTCGAGCTTCGAGTTTATATTAAATTTTCATTTTAGCAGGAGTACTCCCATTAAAATTACACTTGAAATAGATGTTCCGGTCCCTGTTCTGCGCGTACTTGTCTGGATTTTACTTATCTGGCGGCGATTGCGGTACGGCCATGCGTTCAGGCGGATAAAACTTAATCACGGCAGATACGCGATAGTCGAGCCGGTGGATTATGAAGAGTTAAATAAACATAAATGGCACGATGTAAAGGGCGGCGATACATTTTACGCTGTCAGAAGCACATACAAAACGAACGGAAGAAAAACCACAATGCAGATGCACCGAGAGATTATGCGGCCGGAGGGAGAACTTTGGGTTGACCATAAAAACCATAACGGCCTCGATAACCGCAGGGCGAACCTGCGAAATGTTACGCCCGCACAGAATAACTATAACAGCAGGCTGGGAATGAACCGCGGCAGGTCGAAATATAAAGGGGTCAAGTGGTGCGAGTATCATAAAAAGTGGAGAGTGGTTATTTGTCATAACGGAAAAAATATACACATAGGCTATTTCGACAGCGAAATAGAGGCGGCAAAGGCTTACGATGAGGCGGCAAAGAAATATCGCGGCGAATTTGCGGCATTAAATAGCGATAAATTTAAAATGAAGAATTAAGATTGTAGATTGAAGATTTAAAAAAAATAGGCAGGCGGATACTATTTATTCTAAATCGTAACAACTTCCTTATTTCGCACCCTCAGATGCCTTACGAAGTGATAAGAACGCTTCTTTCAAAGTATGGCTTACAGCGCTATCCGGCTCTTTTAAAACAAGCTCCTGATAAGCATTAAGAAAAGTTGTACGTAGTCTATGGAAAAGATGCAAAAAATGCTTCAAGAAACCAAGACAATCTAAAATAGCGATTTCGATTCCTCCTGTTTCTTCGTATTTTTGTCGGGCATATTCCTGGGCATCAGGAAGTATCTCGGCAGTAGTGACAAAAATGTAATTCTGGATAGTTGCTCTATGCCGAGCAATTTTTTCCAGTACAATATTAACATCAGCAATGGTAACCGATTTCATTTTCATCTCATAAGCAGTTGCGATGTTGTTATCTCCGATAAGCGTTATTTCGATATCGCCCGCGGCGCCGGTCTGTTTATCTGCCGCATTATGGGAATGCAGATGAAGTATTTTTTCACCAAGTTGTTCTGAAGCTGTTCTATAAGCCGCAGCAATTATAAGAACAGGCAAACGACTTGAGTTCTTACAAGCCAAATGCTGTTTTACCAGATTTACAATATCTTCAGCAGAAAGAGAGAATTTATCCACAGTATGCCGGATATCATGCAATAGGTTTTGTATGCTCTGTGTTCGTTTGTCGCGTTCCAGAATGAGAAGCCGCATAACCTCATCCATAACATTTCGCGATGAAACTCTATTAGATTGAATATCATCCAATAGCAAAAGCAACGCTTTATACATTTCGGCTGGACGGCCTTCGAGCTCAATGTTTGTTGTTAGAACTACATTTTTTGTACGAAAACCAGGAGTGAGAAAAGCAGTAGTCGCATTTATAGGGAAATTGTATGGCTTCGCGGTTAGTTTTTGAATGTAAGTTTCATCATAAGACCGCCCCGAATAACAGTCTTTTCCAGTTTCACCCGCAATATCACTATAGGGTTTGCGAATGTCAACTTTAGTATCTACCATCTTTGCGAGGATACCAGCTAATAATGCTCTTACACCAGCACGGTTTCTTAGACAAAGAGTAACAATATCTATACGACTTCGTATAGTATTGTCACGGATGAATGACTTATTTAAATGATTTATTGCTCGTTTATAGGAATCATTAAGTATCTTGGAAAAGTTTGCCATTACCATGAGATATTCCTGTTAGTGTTTTAGGGTCATAATTTGTCCAGAGAACTTCTGTACGTTTGTCTTTTGTTGAATGGTTTGTTCGAGCAAGAGCAACGGTCTTTTTCCAATAAGGCGCAGGATACAATTCATTCATCAAGTCGCAATCATAGTTTGAAATAGCAACCATTGCTTTAACTGAATTCAAAACTTTCGCGAGATCTTGATGTTGGTTGTCTGTCATTTCGTATCCGTAAGCCTTACTATCCCCACGTGTTGAGTGTATGTATGGCGGGTCACAATAGAAAAAAGTTTGGGGTGAATCGTAAAGCCTAATTACATCACAAGCCGGTCGGTTCTCAATCTGTACTCGCAACAGCCGTTCCGCAATCTCAGGTAACATTTTGACACCACCGAACCAGCGGCTAATAACACCACTCATGCCAGCGCGACTTGTGTTCTTACAGTTTGCCCAACGCCCAATCGTAGCGGTTTGTGCCAGTCCTGTGCGTACTTGTCTGGCCCGAATATAGAAGCGACGTGCCCGCTCTAAAGCTGGAAGGGTTGGGTCAGATTGACATGAAAGTGCAAATTCTTCACGCGAAAAAGGGGTGAGGGCAATAGCTTCAATTAGACGCTCTTTATTATCTCTCAAGACACGGAAAAAGTTACAAACTTCACCATCAAGATCGTTATATGTTTCAATGGGTGAAGGCTTTCGGTTCAAAAGCACCGCTGCAGAACCAGCGAAAGGCTCGCAATAATGATGGCATGAAGGCAAGAGAGGTAATAGCCATGTGAGATGAGAGAATTTTCCACCATACCATCCAAAAGGTATCAATTTCTTGATAGTGAGGCTAGAAACGCTAGGCGGTTTAACTTTACGTCGTGGCTGAACCCACGCCGCGGTTTCCCGCATTTCGATTAGTTTCGCCGGACTAGCCATAAAATTATCACCTTTTAACTGATATCTACCTAATATCACCTTGCAAGCAACTTAGTCAATAGTTTATCACTTAAGCTCCTGCAAAGCAAATGGTTCATTTAAAAAGCCTTCTGAATGAATCCGAGAGTCTCATTCCTTTTTTATTTGCGGTTTCAATGTTCATGTTGGATCTCATTTTCTCTGTGGCTAATACACAATCGCGGCATAACCGACGCTTTCTTCACTGCTCTGGCTGAATTTTCTCTCCATAACCTCATTGCTGTGAGTATGGGCAAGTAAAATGCCTTTTGTTTTGCCTAATGCCTTAGCAGCGGTAATTACAGCGGCGGCCGCGCCCGGCCCGCAGGCATTCTGTTTCTCCATCGCTTCGCTTAATATCTGCTGAGCCTTCATTTCGATAGCCAGATTTATAAACGCCTTGTCATTGACATTTTTTGCCCATTCGATTCCAGCCTCTCCGCTGCCCTGTGGATTAAAACCATATCCCGGCCCGTAATGTGTCAGGTCGGTCGAGCCGATGCAGACTATTTTTTTATCGGATGCCGATTTTATACATTCAGCCGCATCGTTTCCAACCGCTATGGCCGAATCTGCCGGCGGCGTCAGGATTGGTACGATTTTCGCGTCTTTGAAAAGGTACTGAATAAATGGGATTTGCACTTCGATACTATTGCGTTCGTATTTATGGGCGTCTGGGTTCGATTTAGCGACCCGGCTTTTTTTGATTATTGCCGCGGCCAGTTCTTCGTCGATTAGAATTTCGCCCAGCGGTGTGAGCCAGCTTCCTTTATCATATACGGCAGGTTCTGAGCCATAATAGTCGTGTGCCGCTCCGAAAATGATGAAGGTATCGACTTTTTTGTTTGCTTTTTCAATTGCTGAAAAAACCATTCCCGCCAGGTCGCCGCTGAACGTCCAGCCTGCGTGCGGAACGATGCCGGCGACGATTTTTTCGGGCAATTTGCCAGTTACTGGACGGTCGATGATGCAATCTGCGATTTCGATTCGGCACTGTTTCTCTGTGCCGGGGTAGAATTGGCCGGCCACGACGGGTTTGCGCGCTGCCATAATTATTATCTCCTTATTCGCCGCGGTGCGACCGCGTCGCAACGGGCTTGCAAAGTCTTTTATAAGAGGGTATCATACCCAGGTAAACGATTTTAACCTTAATTTTGGGAAAATGCAATGGCAGAGAAAAAACTCGTAGCGGTTGTGATGGGTTCAGACAGCGATATGCCGACGATGAAGGCCTGTATCGATAAATTGAAGGATTTCGGCATTGAGCCTGTAGTTCGGATTATTTCAGCTCACAGGACGCCGGATATTGCCGCCGAGTTCGCTGAAGGCGCCGCCAAAAACGGCATAAAGGTAATTATCGCCGCCGCCGGTATGGCCGCTCATCTTGCAGGCGCCATTGCCGCAAGGACAGCTTTGCCGGTTATCGGTGTTCCGCTCGCCGCCGACCAGTCGCCGGCTGGAATCGATGCGTTATTAAGCACCGTCCAGATGCCGCCGGGAGTGCCCGTAGCGTCTATGGCGATTGGTAAAGCAGGCGCGATAAACGCCGCTGTTTTCGCAGTGCAGATTCTTGCGCTGGCCGATGAAAAAATCGCCGCCAAACTCGCAGATTTCAGAAAGGCCCAGAGGCAAAAGGTAATCGAAAAGGATTCCGCCGTCTGATTTCAAAATTTCAGAGCGTTGCCTGAAAAGAGGAAATGAAAAATAGGAAACTATTTCTGTTCTTATCATCTATTCATCAGGTTGAAGACCTTTACAAAGCAAATTAAATCCGAAGACAAGGAAGGCGATTATGACACTCTTTATTGTAAGTATACTTATTGCGTTGGGTGTTTCGTTTCTGTGCTCGCTGCTGGAGGCGGTAGTCCTGAGTTTGACTCCCGTTCAGATAGCAGCCATTTCTTCCAAGCATCCGGAAATCGGTAAAATCTGGCACGGCTTCAAGACGAATATTGAACGTCCCCTGATTGTGATTCTGGTTATGAATACAGCCGCTCATACAATTGGCGCATCTGTTGCCGGTTCTCAGTTCAATAGATTATTCGGCGATAAATGGATTCTGGCGTTTTCTCTGGTTTTCACTTTCCTTATGGTTCAGTTTACCGAGATTCTTCCGAAAACAGTAGGCGTTAAATTCAATCGAAAACTTGCAGGCATTATCGCGATACCATTAAATGCGGGCATTAAGGCTTTTGCGCCTTTGATAAAAACGATTAACTGGATTAACAGCTTTTTCGAGGGAGGCCGCCGTCCTGCCGGGTCTATAGCGACTTCGGACGAAATTATCGCGCTGGCAGGTTTGAGCCGACTCTCGAATCAAATTAATTTTCATCAGGAACGGATTATCAAAGGCGCCTGCCGGCTGGCTTCTTTAAAGGTGCATCAGGTTATGATTCCCGTTGGCGAAATATCGTTTCTCTCTGCTTCACAAACGATATCGCAGGCTGTTGTTGCGGCTCATCTCGACTGTCACACCCGTTATCCGGTTTATGAAGAGAATGATTACGACCGTGTTCTGGGTTATGTGAATTTCAAGGAGATGATTTACTTTATGAGCACTAACCCCAACGATTTGAGTTTCAGGGGAATAATACGTCCGGTATGTTTCATTTCGCCTGAATATTCCGCCGCCGACCTGATGAAAATGTTTGTGGACCAGCACATTCACATAGCCATTGTGCGGGATGAAAACGGCAAAACGCTTGGTATGGTAGCGCTCGAAGATTTGGTTGAAGAACTTGTCGGCGAATTGGAAGATGAGTTTGACCGGCTGCCGCATATGTTCCACACATTGAGCGGCGGAACATGGATGGTCGGAGGCGGATTGCGTATGGTGAATTTAGCGCAGCAATTACAGATGCCGCTTCCGGCTTCGCAGGAAACGCTTTCAGCCTGGCTTTGTGCCCAGCTCGGGCATCTTCCCAAGCCGGGAGAAGTTTACAAACAGATGTCTATGGAATTTATTGTAAGAAGAGTCCGAAGGGGAAAAGTTTTTGAAGTTGCTATTCACCGACTTCAATAATGACTCCGGCAATAATTTTTATATAGAAAAAAGTTTATACCCCTTGTCATTGCGACCCCCGTGTAAACGGGGGGAAGCAATCTCTTTTTTTAAACAATAACGAAGATTGCTTCGTCGTTGCACTCCTCGCAATGACATCTTTAGGAATGCCATTAAAATTTTTTCAAAACAAAACGACCATTTTGGACAGGGTGCGCCAAAATGGTCGTTTTTTTTAAGTGCTTAATGAGTAAACAGTCCTGCGAAAAATGAAAACCGGACAGTAGCCATTTCGGTCGGTCGCCTGAAAATTAGAATTTCGGGGCGAAAAATTCTTCACTTCCTAACTCCTTGTCCTGAAACGATTTAAAAAATTCTTTTAGATAAAATATCTTCTGGCACAGCCGTTGCGATATATGTAAACCAGAAGTCGTTGAGGCCGAGCAGAAGTTAAGTCTTCTTCAGAAAAGGAAAACAGATGCTCGTCCTTGTAAGAGCGAATGTATTAGTAGTGGGACTCGTAGGACTCGGAGGAAGAAACGGAGCCTTGAAGAGGCTGCCAATCCGAGTTTCTTTTATAGAGACCGGCCTCGAAGCCGGACGTTCTTTGAAAAATGAAAGTGTTGACAGTGTCATAAGTCGATGGGAACTGCCGGATGCCCCAGATGGGCGATTCCTGAAAAATCTGCGATTGGCAAAACCTTATATGCCTATTATCGCCATCGTTAATGCAAACGATGTAGAGCAGGAAATAGCGGCCCGGAGTATCGGAGTTGCGGCGGTGTTGAGCAGCGATGTTACAGATGAAGTGCTGATTCAGACCGTTAGCGGTGTTCTCGGACTTGGTGATACTGAAGAAATCCAGAAACTCTGTGCAGTTGCCGACGGCTTAGACCACCGTCACGTCTGACACGGGCCAAAGACCGAACAGTGAAGGACCCGATTTGTCGACCAGCAACGCACTAGTTTATAGGGAGGGAGCGTTGAGAAAAGAAACAATAACTTCTTCTCCTCCTCCAAAGGTGGGTTGTGACCGGACAGTGATAGATGGTTACAGCCCTCCAGAGAGCAAACACAGCTTGACTGTGATCGTATAGGGCTCAGGAAGTTTTCTCCTCCTCCCAAATGAGTAGGGCATGTGATCGGGCAGTGATAAATGTCGGTTGCAGCCCTCTCGAGAGCAAGCACGGTATGGGACCGTGATAATTATAAATCCGCATCAGGCGGAAAAGCTCACGAAGAGTTTTCTCCTCCTCCCACGAAGGGTTGTGACCGGACGGTGATAGATGGTTACGGCCCTTTCGAAAGCAAGCACGGTTTAGCCGTGAGTTATATAAAGCTTGAAAATCATTTTCTCCTCCCAAGGAGTTGGGGTTGTAGGCCGGCAGTGAAAACTCGGTTGCAACCCTACGAAGTTAGATGGTACTTGACCATATTTAAATATTCTGCTAAGGAATGAAGCATCACCCAATGTTGGGCCCCGGCCAAGATCACTGTTCGGTCTTAGGTCGGGGCCAATTTTTTGCGCATTTCAAAAAAAACAAAGATATTATCAGACGTTCAGTAAAATAATTGCAATTTCACGTCGGTAAGCCTAATATTAATTCGCCTTTTTTTAGTGGGATTTTATGAATAACAGCGATATCGAAAAATATTCATCGGCGTTTACCCTTTCAGATATGGAGATATTCGTATTTCCGGAACTGATGTATTCGCTTCTATTGGCCAATATAATGAGCCCGGCCATCTGGAAATGGCGAGAGGAAGATAGCTTCAAGAAACTCGAAGGAAAAGACCCGTACAAAAAATTAATGCGCCTCCGCCAATATATAATGGATGAATTTGAGTTTAACCTCGATTTGCAGACATGGGGCCTGACAGATAAAAATACCGAAATAAAAAGATTCGAAAAATTCCTCCCGCCGGACCAAATCTCAAAAAGCAACGCCCTGTTCGGCTATGAGGGCGATTCGTACTATTACGATGTCGATATCCGAAAACACTTCGGCCTGGATAAATATAATGGCGACATTATCCCATACTGGAAAACCGAAACAGTCGATGCGATGAACGCCTTTAAGTTCAAGCAGGGCTACAAAAGCGGGGCGGGAGAATGTGTCTCGCTTTCAACCCTGTACGCCGCCGCGGCATTTATCGTCTGCGGAATACCGCTCGAAGATATTTATATGGTTCTTACGCCTCTGCATTCGCAGAATTTTATCGACATAAACGACGGCGTTATTACCAATAACAGAAGACTTGTAACCAAAGCGATGTGGTTTAACGGCACCGAGCTTTCCAATAAGGCCCAGCGGGCGCTGCGAAACGAGCAGATTACCATTGTCGCTCATACGAGCGGCCTTGTCCACTGCCTTTACAAAGACGCGACAATCGACAAAAATATTTACGGCGGCTTTTGCGGCAAACTGAAAGGCTTTCTGCAGGCGGATCTGTCAACGGCTATGATGGTTAATTTCCTGCGGGCGAGTCCCGAGTATCAAAAATATTTTCAGTTCTGCAAAGACTGCCGGTCCAATCCGCAATTCGTCAAGGCTGAAGACCTGTTCAATTACGAACATTTAAGCCCTCTGAGGGTTTCGGACTGCTCCCAGAAGCAGCTGCTTGAGGAGGTCTTTGACGGCGAGTTTTCAAATGAGCCTTTTCCAAAACGAATACATTGCGAGCAGTTCGCTGAATTTATGAGAAAGAAAAAACCGGATATAAGAACGGAAAAGGGAATGACCGAACTTGCCGCCGTTTTCGCCGATTTTATGCCGCATCCCGAAAAGTTTGCGGCCGAGCTTTATGACTTTTTACATATCGAGCCGAAATTGCCCGTTGGAGAAAAAAATTACATTCCTTACGAGCCGATAAAAATATCTGCCGATATGTCCAGAGAGCAGATAATCGATTATCTGCAAAGCATAAGAGGCACAAACGCCATCGCCGACCTTGCTTTTTACGCATATCGCGATATGGAAACCTGCGATTGGCAGCCTTTTATAAAATCGGCAATCGAGCGAAGCCCTGTTTCAATTGAAATGACAAAAGATAAAAGCATTGAACAGGTCTATCAATGGCTTGAAAGTATGCCGAAAGAATCAATATATGATAATAAGAGGCTTGCTCAACCGGACGAGGTCGCAAACTACGCCCGCGGCGATGGCATCGAAAAGGCGATAACTCTTGCCAATATCCTGCATAAACGAGATGTGCAAAAAGAAATTTCAATCACTATAACCGATAGCAGTGTTGTTGTTGATGCCGCTCAGAAATTTGAGTTTGAAAGCTCAAAAGGATTTGAGAAAAAAATAATCATCAGTGACAAAGAATATAATATGGGGGATAACAGGTAGGGGAATGGGAAACTCAAACAGGAAGTTTAATTTAGCGGGAACGGCCTTTGCCGTGCTGTCGCTGTTTTGCGGTGTGCCGGGGCCGTTAGTCATAAAATATATCGCTCCTTTCATAGACTTCTGGACGCAGAATTTCCTGCGATACGTAGTTGCGGTCGCGATATTGCTGCCGTTTGTATTGCTTTCGCAGAAAAAAGCGGTCTTCGACAAAAACATCTGGCGCAAGGCCCTGATTATCGCTTTTATTAATGTCATTATGCAGTGCTGCTGGGGAGCGGCGTTTTATTATATCAATCCAGCCTTTATCACGCTTCTGGCCAAATCTTCGATTTTATGGACCTCGGCTATATCGTTAATCTTTTTTGTTGATGAAAGACCATTAGTTAAAAGCTGGGCTTTCTGGTCGGCTTTTTTTATTGTGATAATCGGCATTGTCGGCGTAACAGTTTTCAAACAGGATTTTTCGACAAAGGCATCCATAACAGGCATTGTTTTGACATTGGGCTTTGCCTTTAGCTGGGCGATATACACAATAGCGATAAAAGTTTTGCTCAAAGACAGCGACTCTACAACGAGCTTTGCAATCGTATCGGTATATACTGCCGTTGCTCTCGGCGTTTTGGCATTTTTCTTCGGCAGACCTGTCCAGTGTCTGAATCTGTCGATGAATTTATGGGCCCTGCTTACCTTCAGCGCGGCGACGAGCATCGCCGCCTCGCACGTTACATATTATTCAGCCATAAAAAGGATAGGCTCGACTATTCCGCCGCTGGTTGTTCTTGCCCAGCCGTTTCTGGTTCTGCTGGTTTCAAGAGTCATTTTTAACGAACATCTTAATGGCCCGCAGTGGTTTTTCGGCCTGTTACTCGTTGCAGGAGCGGCACTGGCCATAAAAGCCCAGGAAAGTTTAGGAAAACAGTAAAAAACGACTCCTGACACCGTTTATCTCTATTGTTTACAAGAGGTTATAAGTGAAAAAATAGAAAAAAGGTTCCTGACACCTTTTTTAACTTTCCCCCAAAAAATTGTTGCATTTCCGGACTCATATGTTACTATATGAGTATATAATCACATAGTTGTATATTTAAAGGCGGTGTTATGGATAAAAAGTCGCAAAAAATGCTCTACGACAGGCAGGCCGAAATTTTAAAGGCATTGGCGCATCCGGTGCGGGTTGCGATACTCGACTATTTAAAAGACGGCGAGCAATGCGTCTGCGATATCGCGAAATTCGCAGGTTCTGAAAGGTCTAATGTATCGAAACATTTGTCTATTTTGGTTTCCTGCGGTGTTCTGGATTATCATAAAGAAGGACTAAACGTGATATATCGGCTCAAGGCAAGGTGCATTATGGATTTTTTTGAATGTATAACAACCTGTCTCAAACAGCAGGCAAATGAAAATGTAAAACTTATGAAAGCCATCTGAAATGAGCATAAAAACTGAAAGCAAAAAATTTCTTTTAATAATCACGGTTTTTCTTTTCATTTATTTTCTGCCCATCGGCGTATCGCGTTTCGATAGTGCCATTATGCAGTCTTTGATTTTGATTAAGTGGTACGCCAGAGAGCATGTTTTGCTTTGTCTTGTACCCGCGTTTTTCATAGCAGGGGCGATTTCGGTTTTTGTAAGCCAGGCTTCTGTGATGAAATATCTCGGTGCAAAAGCCAATAAATTTATTGCGTATGGTGTAGCTTCTGTTTCCGGCACTATCTTAGCCGTCTGCTCCTGCACGGTTTTGCCGCTCTTTGCCGGCATTTACAAAATGGGTGCTGGGTTGGGTCCTGCCTGTGCATTTTTATATTCCGGCCCGGCGATAAATGTTCTCGCGATTATTCTAACCGCAAGGATTCTTGGGTTTCAGCTTGGCGTCGCAAGGGCGGTCGGGGCAATCGTGTTCAGCGTTATAATCGGTTTACTAATGCACTTTATATATCGCAAAGAAGAAATCCAAAAGGCTGATAACGCGATAGCAATGCCTGAAGATACGAAAAGCAGAAAGTTGTGGCAGAACGGTTTATATTTTGCCTCAATGGTCGCTGTTTTGGTATTTGCCAATTGGGCAAAGCCGATTACCCCCGGCGGGGCGTGGGCTGCCGTTTACTCCGTAAAATGGATTATAACTGCCGTCAGTCTTGTTGCGTTATTTGTTTTTCTGATTTTGTGGTTCAGCAAAAATGATTTAGTCCAATGGACCGACTCAACCTGGACATTTTCAAAACAAATTCTGCCTTTGCTTTTTGCCGGCGTAATTGCCGCAGGTTTCTTACTTGGCACATCCAGCGGCGAAGGTGTTATTCCTTCGAAATGGGTTTCAGCGATGGTTGGCGGGAATTCCATCTGGGCAAATTTTTTCGCTTCTGTCGCCGGCGCGTTTATGTACTTTGCGACGCTGACTGAAGTGCCTATTGTTCAGGGATTGATGAGTGCCGGTATGGGCAAAGGCCCGGCTCTGGCATTATTGCTTGCAGGCCCGGCGCTGTCGCTGCCGAGTATGATTGTTCTGCGCAGTATAATGGGAACACAAAAAACCGTTGTTTACGTATCTTTAGTAATTGTAATGGCTACAATTTCAGGGATGATTTTTGGAGCATTCTTTTAATAGTGTATAATTAATGAAACAAAACATAGGATAGTCCTGTAAGAATAACACGAATATTAAGGAATCGATACTAATGGAAACAGAAAAAAAGAAAAAAGGCCTGTTGGCAACAATTTGGGAATCTATGACCAAGACCGGCGGATGCTGTGGCAGCGGAGGAAGCTGCTGTGGCCCTTCAAAGGAAGAGGACAAGGAATCCGTAGAGAAGAAGGATGTAGAAGAATGAGAAAAAAAGAAAATGATACGGTTGCCAAATACAGGGAAATAGCCGTGCTCAGTATTGTTCCTTGTGCTGTTGGCATTTTGATTTTAGTAAGTTGGGCACTGGCCTATTGGGAAATAGGTCCGTATTTTCTGAATGCGGGATTAGCGCTTTTTGCTACTCTTTTCGGCGGCTATCTACGGTTCCTCGCGGGCTTCAAGGATATCTTTAATCGAAAGATAACGGTAAATGTATTCGTAACTGTTGCTCTTATAGCCACCGTTGCAGTTGGTGAGTTTCGGGCGGCGGCAGTCATCGTGTTCATTATGGCAGTAGCGGGTGCACTGGAAACCTATACGCTTGACAAGACTCGCCGAAGCATCAGAAATCTGCTTGATCTTGCCCCCAAGATGGCAACTATACGCCGCGATGATGGAGAGGTTACTATCCCAGTCAGCCAGGTTCAGATTAGTGATATTGTGGTCGTTAGACCCGGAGGCCGAGTTCCCGTCGATGGAATCGTATCAGCAGGCCAAAGTTGTGTCAACCAAGCTCCGATTACCGGAGAATCAATGCCGGTCGAGAAGTTTAAGGGTAGTGAAGTATTTGGCGGAACGCTGAACGAGACAGGACGACTTGAAATTAAGACTGCCAGGGTTGGCCAGGATACCACACTGGCCAGAATAGTTCATCTTGTAGAACAAGCTCAGGGAACAAAGGCTCCTATTCAGAATCTCGCTGATCGCTTCACAACATGGTTCTTGCCTACGGTACTGGTATTGGCAGTAATAGCCTTTTTGGCATCCGGTAATATCAAAGTTGCTGTCTCGGTTCTTTTAGTTGCCTGTCCATGTGCCTTTGCCATTGCTACACCAACGGCAGTAACCGCTGGAAT
>Ga0315287_10001712_pt1 | contig 20498 bp, 18 predicted proteins | sample YL17G11_0_MG_FD_205037 | JGI IMG/M metagenome (GOLD analysis project Ga0315287, IMG submission 205037) | Sediment microbial communities from Yellowstone Lake, YNP, Wyoming, USA - YL17G11_0 | ecosystem: Environmental > Aquatic > Freshwater > Lake > Sediment | place: USA: Wyoming | collected...
GGGCCAGAGAGAGCTCATCATCGGCGACAGGCAGATCGGAAAGACCGCGATCTGCGTGGACTCCATCATCAGACAGAAGGATACCGGTATTAAGTGCATCTATGTCGCCATCGGCCAGAAGAAATCGACAGTGGCCCAGGTAGTGGAAAACCTGCGAAAACACGGCTCCATGGCTTATACCTGTGTCATCGCGGCATGCGCCAGTGATCCGGCGACCCTGCAATACATCGCAGCCTATTCCGGGTGCAGCATCGGCGAATATTTCCGGGACAGGAAACAGGATGCCCTGATCATCTACGATGACCTCTCCAAACAGGCCGTGGCTTACCGCCAGATCTCACTGCTTTTGAGAAGGCCCCCCGGACGTGAGGCCTTCCCGGGAGATATTTTCTACAATCACTCCCGATTGCTGGAACGCGCTGCCCGCGTGAGTGAGGACCTCGGAGGCGGATCTCTTACAGCCCTGCCTATAATTGAGACCCAGGCAGGCGACGTCTCTGCGTATATTCCGACAAACGTTATTTCCATCACGGATGGTCAGGTATATCTCGAACCGAGTCTATTCTTCTCCGGTATTCGCCCGGCCATCAACGTGGGGCTCTCGGTTTCGCGAGTCGGAGGCGCAGCCCAGGTTAAGGCCATGAAACAGGTGGCGGGGAGACTGAAACTTGAACTCGCCCAGTATCGTGAACTGGCAGCTTTTGCCCAGTTCGGGAGCGATCTGGACAAGGCAACGCAGGCGCAGCTTGAAAGAGGCGCGCGTCTTGTCGAAATATTGAAGCAGCCCCAGTACGAACCCAGGTCTCTATCACAGCAGGTTGCCATCCTCTTTGCAGGTACAAGAGGCTTTCTGGACAAATACCCGGTAGATAAACTGAAGGAATACGAGACTCAGATCCTGAGTTTCATTGCGAGCAAGTACCCTGAAGTCAACCGTGAGATTGATGAAAAAAAGGAGATCGGCCCGGACCTCGAGAAAAAGATGAAAGACGTATTGACGGAGTTTGAAACTGTTTTTGTCACGGTGTAAAGAAGGAAGACATTTCAAGAAATAGAGCACGTAAAGAGAAAAGGGAGCGTTAATGGCTTCATTAAAGGATATCAGAAGAAAGATTGGCGCGGTTTCGAAAACGAAGCAGATCACCAGGGCCATGAATATGGTGGCTGCCTCGAAACTGAAAGCTGCACAGTTGAGGATGGAGAATTTTCGTCCTTATGCACTGAGATTCATGGATGTACTCACCAGCCTAGCACTTCGTGTAGACCCTGAAACCCACCCTCTGCTTGCTGTCAGGGACCCGAAAAGAATCAGGGTTATCATCATGACCTCTGACAGAGGCTTGTGCGGAGGTTTCAATACCAATTTGATTAAAGCCGCGGAGAGATTCGTTCGAGAGAAGACCGGCGAAGGCAAAGAGGTGCAATTGATTGCCGTCGGAAGGAAGGGGAGAGATTATTTCAGGAAAAAAGTGAAGCTCACTAAAGAATGGTCCGACGTCTTCGGGAAATTCGACATAACCCTCGCCGTAAAAATATCCGATGAAATCATTCCCCCCTTCATGCAGGCGGAGTATGACGAATTGTATGTCGTGTACAATGAATTCAGGAACATTGCCGTGCAGAGGCCTGCGGTCGTCAGGCTATTCCCCTTGCCTCCCATCGGAAAGGACGAAGATACAGAGCCCACCGCGAGAATTGATTACATTTATGAACCCTCAGATGAAATTCTGCTGGGAAAGCTCCTTCCCATGTACGTTCATGTTCTGATCTTCCGGGCGCTCCTGGAGACATATGCCGGCGAGAACGGCGCACGCATGGTCGCCATGGACAACGCCACAAAGAATTGCGAGGAAGTGATCCAGAACCTTACGTTGAAAATGAACAAAGCGAGACAGGCAGCCATTACGGCCGAGTTGATGGATATTGTCGGCGGTACGGAAGCCCTGTCGAAGAGCTGATAAATTAGTCATTATAGATTAAGGAGAGAGGTATGAATATAGGAACGATTGTGCAGGTAATAGGACCGGTAGTCGATGTGGCGTTTGATGAAGGAAAGCTTCCAGAGATCCTAAACGCAATCACTATCACCAATCCCACGATTGACGACAAGGAAGACAATCTTGTTATTGAGGTTGCCCAGCATCTGGGTGACAACGTAGTCAGATGCATCGCCATGGACATCACGGATGGCCTCGTCAGGGGTATGAAGGCGAGGGATGTGGGCACACCTATAATGGCCCCCGTTGGTCCCGAATGTCTGGGCAGGATTCTGAACGTTGTCGGCAGGCCCGTCGATGGTCTGGGACCGGTGGTCGCAAAGACTTACTCCCCAATCCACAGGGAAGCCCCGGCATTTATTGACCAGGACACATCGGTCCACGTTCTGGAAACCGGCGTTAAGGTCATCGACCTTCTCGTTCCCTTCCCCAGAGGCGGAAAAATGGGGATGTTTGGCGGCGCAGGCGTGGGCAAGACCGTCGTCATGATGGAGATGATCAACAATATCGCCATGCACCACGGCGGTATTTCCGTATTTGCAGGCGTTGGCGAAAGAACACGTGAAGGCAACGACCTCTACCTCGAAATGAAACAGTCGGGCGTTATCAAGCAGGCCGCCTTGATCTATGGCCAGATGACGGAACCCCCGGGAGCGAGGGCGAGGGTGGCCCTCACTGCTCTGACGGCGGCAGAATACTTCAGAGATGTTGAAGGTCAGGACGTGCTTCTCTTCGTCGACAACATATTCCGGTTCACTCAGGCAGGTTCAGAGGTCTCGGCCCTTCTCGGCCGCATGCCTTCAGCCGTGGGTTACCAGCCGACACTGGCGACAGACCTGGGCGCACTGCAGGAGCGCATTACTTCCACTACTAAAGGCTCTATTACCGCCGTTCAGTGTGTATACGTGCCCGCGGACGACCTTACAGACCCGGCTCCGGCAACGACCTTCGCGCATCTTGACGGTACAGTCGTTTTGTCGAGACCGCTTACGGAACTCGGAATTTATCCCGCCGTGGATCCCCTCGATTCATCATCCCGTATTCTTGATCCGAATGTCTTAGGCGTTGAGCACTATCAGGTTGCCCGACAGGTACAGGTGACTTTGCAGAAATATAAGGACCTCCAGGATATCATCGCCATCCTGGGTATGGACGAACTTTCCGAAGAAGATAAAGTGATAGTCAGCAGGGCGAGGAAGATCCAGAGATTCCTGTCCCAGCCCTTCTTCGTAGCTGCTCAGTTCACCGGCAGGGAAGGCAAATTCGTCACCGTTGCTGAAACAGTGAGAGGGTTCAAGGAGATACTGGAAGGAAAACATGACGAACTTCCCGAGCAGGCATTCTACATGGTTGGCGGTATAGACGAGGTTGTAGAGGCAGCGAAGAAAATGGCAGAGCAATGAGGCCGGAGGATTCTACATGGCTGACGAATTGATGTTGGAAATTGTTACCCCCGAAAAAATGGCCTTCACCGGCAAGATAGAAGAAGTGACAATACCGGGTTCCGAGGGTGAGTTCGGCGTGCTCCGGGGACATGCAGCGCTTCTGAGTTCGATTGATGCAGGTGAATTGAATTTTACCAAAGACGGCAAAAAAACATACTACGCCGTTAATACCGGCTATACTGAAGTCACGACAGGCAAAGTTACAGTCCTCGTTGAAACTGCGGAAAGGGCGGATTTGATCGACAAAGAACGGGCAAGAAAAGCAAAAGAAACTGCGGAAGCAAAGTTGACCAAGCTCTCCAAAGAAGATGTAGAATTTGAAACGATCAGGGCAGCCCTGACCAGAGCAATTACAAGGATCAGCATAGCCGAGAAGCACACCTAAGGATCGAATAGATACAAGTAAGAAAAGCCAGGGGCTGAGATTTGAACCCCTGGCTTTTTTGTTCTTATAATACCTGCGCTATTATTTCTTCCCCACAATACAGATATCCTCTATCTCAATTTGTGCACGGGCCCCGTCTTGTTGTCTCCTTCGGCACGGGACCGTTGCCCGGCTATTTAGGGATCTCGCTCTGCGGGATACCCAGGGCTTTGGCCACCCCCTTCCCGTAAGCGGGGTCGGCCTTCATACAGTTACCGATGTGGCGGATTTGAATGTCCCGCGGCGCTCCACCGATAGCGCGAGCGGTGTTGCCAAAGAGGAGTTCCTGTTGTTTGGGACTCATCAGGCGGAAGAGCGCACCGGGCTGGGTGTAGTAGTCGTCATCGTCCTCACGGAAGTTCCAGTGGTCCGCTGCTCCCTCCAGGGCGAGGGGCGGTTCGGCGAATTTGGGCTGCTCCTGCCATTCACCGTAACTGTTGGGCTCGTAGCCGAGGGTGCTGCCGTAATTACCGTCAACCCGCATGGAGCCGTCGCGATGGAAGCTGTTGTAAGGGCAGCGGGGCGCATTGACCGGAATCTGGTGGTGGTTCACGCCGAGACGGTAGCGCTGGGCATCGCCATACGAAAACAGCCGTCCCTGCAGCATCTTGTCCGGGGAGAAACCGATGCCGGGAACAACGTTGGCAGGGTTGAAGGCCGCCTGCTCTACATCGGCAAAATAGTTTTCCGGGTTGCGGTTCAACTCGAGGACACCCACCTCCATGAGGGGATAATCCTTGTGAGGCCATACCTTGCTAAGGTCGAAGGGATGAAAGCGGTACTTTGCCGCGTCCTTCTCCGGCATCACCTGGATGGACAGGGTCCACCGCGGGAAGTCCCCCTTTTCGATGCTCTCGTACAGGTCCCTCTGGTGGCTTTCCCTGTCTTTGGCAACAATAGCCTCCGCCTCTTCATCGCTCAGGTTCTTGATCCCCTGCTGGGTGACGAAGTGAAACTTGACCCAGTAGCGTTCGTTCTTGGCGTTGATGAGGCTGAAGGTGTGGCTGCCGAAGCCGTGCATATGGCGATAAGAATAGGGAATGCCCCGGTCGCTCATGACAATGGTGACCTGGTGGAGCGCCTCGGGCAGGGATGTCCAGAAGTCCCAGTTGTTCTTGGCGCTGCGCAGGTTCGTGCGGGGGTCCCTCTTCACCGCGTGGTTCAGGTCGGGGAACTTGAGCGGGTCGCGCAGAAAGAATACGGGCGTGTTGTTCCCCACCAAATCCCAGTTACCCTCCTCGGTATAGAATTTCATCGCAAAGCCCCGGATATCCCGCTCGGCGTCAGCAGCCCCGCGCTCGCCGGCGACGGTGGAGAAACGCACGAAGCAGTCGGTCTTCTTGCCCACGGCCGAGAAGATCTTGGCACTGGTGTACTTGGTGATGTCTTTGGTGACGGTAAAGGCGCCGAAGGCGCCGGAACCCTTGGCATGCATGCGGCGCTCGGGAATCACCTCCCGGTCGAAGTGGGCCAGTTTCTCCAGAAACCAGACATCCTGCAGCAATACTGGGCCGCGTTTTCCGGCGGTCATCGTGTTCTGGTTGTCAACGACGGGAGCACCGTTCCTGGTGGTCAAATTTTTTGATTTTTTCATAATATCCTCCTTTTCAATTAAATTGTTTAATCTTTTTATACTTTCGCATAATTAAGTTGTTGCCTCATATATCAGGAATGATTCCGGATTTAATTCCAAAAAAATGAAAACACAACCCCTGTCACGGAATATGGCCGCGTTTCTTATCTTGCCTACAGTCTCGGCAATATCCGTAATACTCCAATCTGTTGTTGGTGATTATGAAACCAGTTTTCCTTATCATATCATTCTGGTCAATAGAGAGGGGGATTTTGTAATCGATGATCTTCCCGCATCTTTCACAAATCAGATTGATGTGCTCGTCAAGATTACCCTCGCAGCGGTTCTCCACTCCATCGAACTGAAGAGTTTTAATGATGCCGTGCCGGGAAAATTCATTGATAGTCGCATAGGTTGTAGATAAGCTCAGGCTCCTGCTCTTCTTTTTTGCTTCCTTGTAAATAAAGCTTGCACCTGGATGAAGATGCCCTTTCTCGATCAGCACGTCAATGATAGCAAGTCTTTGAGGGGTGATTCTTAATCCTCTCTCTTTCAGTTTTTTAATGATTGAATCTTTTGTCATTATATTTTATCAGGAATGGTTCCAGATTATTAAAAACATAGTCTCCATTTAATTGTTTGTCAAGATATTCTTTTGGGTTAATAGGCGAAGAGATATTCCATTTAGGATGAAAATCAAATATCGCTATCTAACCCACGACCTCATGGCTTTAATTCACACAAGTTCTGGAGCGATATTTAAAGGGAAATTTGCTGATAATTTATGATTAAACATGGTTGCGGAGCTGCAATTCCAGAGGGTGGGGATTGAGATAGACTTGCTCTTTCAGGTATGCCTCATCGTATTTCCTTATGTAATGATTCATGAGAGTCACTGGCACAATCAGGGGAATGAGTCCCTGATGGTATTCATCAACAACCTCCAGGAGTTCCTGCTTCTCATCGGTGGAGAGGTCTTTCTTGAAGTAGCCCATGATGTGATGAAGGACATTGGTGTGCTTCGCCTTCGATGGCTTGACAGACATTGCCCCCATGAGGAGTTTCTCATACTGCGTGATGAACTCCTTTTTCGAGAGTTGCTTTGCATGCGCCACGAGATGCCCCATCTGCTGAAGATGTTTCGGACTGTGGGCCATGAGAAGCAGTTTGTTCCTGGTGTGAAACTCCACGAGATTCCCGATATGTTTTTTTTCCTCCATTACCCGACGGTAGCGCCTGTAAGTAAAGATGCGTTCGATGAAGTTCTCCCGCAGGATCGGGTCGTGGAGCCGGCCATCCTCCTCGACTGGTATCAGTGGGAAGTGTTCCATGAAGACCCGCGCGAATACTCCCACCCCGATTTTTCGGGGCACCCCCTTGTCGTCATATACCTTAACGCGCTCCATTCCGCTCGATGGAGAGTCGCTTTTAAAAATGAAACCGCAGATGTCGTCATTCTCGAGTTCGTCCACACGCTTCCTGGCCCAGGCCTCCATCCGGTCTGTGTGATCGACACCCGTGTGGCTCGTCACAAGGCGTGGTTGCCTGGGGTCACCCACGAGTCGGAAAGTCTCTCGCGGAATGCCAAAACCGCATTCCACCTCGGGGCACACAGGCAAATAATGAACATACTTGCCCAAGGTATCTCGCAGAAAGCGGTCCAGCGCATGTCCGCCGTTGTAGCGTACATTTTCACCCAGAAGGCAGGTGCTTATGCCGATAGGGATCTTTCCCATGAGTCAGCCTTGAAATACTTTCACTCTCCCCCGCCTATCAACGGCAGGACCTTGTCCAGATGGAAATAGATCAGGTATTTGGGGCCTGTCTTGTATTTGCCTTCCACTTCGGGGTATTTCTTACGGCGGATTTCTTCAATCAGCGGGCTGTCCTTCTCTTCACGGATTTTGGTGAGATACAGCCTCCGGCCTTCATATCGGTCCATTTCCTTGAAAAGATAGACTGCATGAGGGTTTGACTGAAGATTGGCATGGGTTAATTTCTCAGCAGCGATAAACGCGATAGTTTCGTCGTCAAAAAAATGTGGTCTGCCATAGAGTGCAGCGTCTACTTTTCCATGGGCATCCGCAGTGGCGAGGACACCCACTCCTTCTCTTTTCTCGAAATATTCACTCAGCTTCATATTCATCTCCTTCGGATTTTAGATTATTTTCTTCAATGTTAAAGAATTTATCTGGAATTGTAAAGCAGAATGGATGTCTTATGTTCGCCACCGGCGGCGTAATTCACGAGATTTACGGGCTTCATTATTTGTTTAAGAGATCTTTCAACGCCGCATGGATAGTTGGGAAATAGCACTGGAGACGGCAATTTATCTCAATGACAGGTATGAACTCGACGGAAGAGATCCTAACGGATACACTGGTATTGCATGGAGCATAGGTGGCGTTCACGACAGGGCATGGAATGAAAGAAATATTTTTGGCAAAGTACGTTATATGAGTTACAATGGATGCAAATCAAAATTTGATGTAAAGAGATATATTGAACGTATCAATTCGCTATAGCTGGCAAATTATCAAACTGGAGGGAAAAATGACTTATAGACAGCATATCCCTAATAAAACTAAGAATGGTTCCGTACGCGTCCCTGATAGACTCAAGGTCTTAAACAAGAATCAGAACTTTGGTGTTCTGGCAACAAACGATAAAGGTCAACCGTATACTTCTCTCATATCCTTTGCTATTACACCTGATTTGAAAATGGTCATCTTTGCCACACCTAAAGATACGAGGAAGTATAAGAACATCCTGAACACAAAAAAGGTGGCAATTCTCATTGACAACCGGTCAAGCACGCAGAAAAAACTCATGGCTACAGAGGCGGTAACGATCATCGGCACAGCGCGGTATGTTCGCAGAGGTAAAATCCGGGATGAACTTGCAGCAATATATCTTAAAAAACATCCGGATTTAGAAGACTTTATAAAATCAGATACAACTGCTCTGATAGTGGTGGAGGCGACCCGGTGCATCCACGTTGGTAAATTTCAGACGATCTCCGTTTGGGATTGCAGATAGGCAGGGCATACATAAAAAAAGGAATTCTTATCAAAGAAGGGGTCGAAATCACAAAGTGATAGTGTTTCAAAGCCCTCAACCGGCGTTACTATTTCTTCCCCACAATACAGATATCCTCTATCTCAAATTCACGTGTACCTCCCGGCGTCTTAACGCTGACTTCGTCACCCTTACTTTTCCCGATCAGCGCCTTTCCTATAGGTGAGGTCACGGAAATCTTATTCTCTTTGAGATCCGACTCGAAGGGACCTACAAGTTGATAAGTTATGCGGCTCCCCGTATTCGTGTCTTCCAAAGTGACAATCGATCCAAAAACGATCTTGTCCGTTGTTAAACCATCGAGGCTCACAACATATGACGTGGCAAGATTATTTTCGAGCTCCGCAATCCTGCCCTGCAAAAAAGACTGCCTTTCCTTGGCCGCGGCAAATTCCGCATTCTCCGTTATATCTCCGTGCGCCCTGGCTGTTTCGATGTCCCGGATATTTTCGGGCAGCGAAACTGTCTTTATATATTCCAGGTCCTTCTTCAATTTTTCATATCCGGCTTTTGTAATAGGTATTTTTGCCATATATTCTCCCTGATCCTGTGCGCCTGCATGTTCGCGCCGCGATCATAAACCATAAAAACAGAAGTTGACTTTTAATAGAGAAATATACCGGTGTCAAGGAAGATTTACCATGCCCTGTATGGGGGTTGGGGGGGTCTTGCTATGTCCTCACAAGTATGCTAAAAGGAAAATCCTTTAATATAGATGTAGAAATCCACAGGTGAATACCATACCCCATGATTGATAGATATAACAGAGAGATTAATTATCTCAGAGTTTCCATCACCGACAGGTGCAACCTTCGCTGCAGCTATTGCATGCCCAAGGAAGGCGTTTCCCTCATAGGACATGACGACATCCTGAGATACGAAGAAATACTGCGGATCGTCCGCATAGCCGCAGGCATAGGCATCAGCAAAGTCAGGATAACAGGAGGCGAGCCTCTGGTCAGGCGCGGCGCCTGCGATTTTATCGCTTCGCTCTCGTCCACGGAAGGTCTCAATGACATCAGCCTCACAACGAACGGGATTCTTTTAGAGCCCTTTGCGGTGAAACTTTTCGCCGCGGGCGTGAAAAGGATTAACATCAGTCTTGATTCCCTCAATGTCGAAAAGTACGCCAAGATTACCGGGGGTGGAGACCTCAGTGCAGTCATCGCGGGAATCGCTGAAGTCCACAGGATCGGGTTTTCACCTATCAAGATTAATATTGTGGCAATGAAGGGATTTAACGAAGACGAGATAATGGATTTCGCCGAACTCAGCCTTCGCAAACCTTACCAGGTCAGGTTCATCGAGCTCATGGACGTGGGCCGCCCTGCCCTCGATCATAGCAGCCGCTATCTGTCCAACACTATTATCAGGGAATTAATCGGCAGCCATTACCGCCTTGAACGCGCCAACGGCATAAGGACCAAAATGGATGGCCCCGCAGAGATGTACAGGATCGCCGGCGGCGCCGGAGAAATCGGTTTTATAAGCCCTTTGAGTCAGCAATTCTGTGATTCATGTAACCGCCTAAGGCTCACTGCGAACGGCCACCTCCGAGTGTGCCTGCTCTCAGACGAAGATGTCGATCTGAGGCGCCCGCTGCGTAACGGCTGCAGCGATGCGGATCTGGCAGAGCTCATCAAGATGGCCATTGCGAAAAAACCCATTCAACATGCCCTTGCCTGTGATGAAGGCCACCATATAAAGAAATGTATGAAAGACATGTCTTCCATAGGCGGTTGACATGTAATGAAAGACACCTGCGTGAGAGAATAAAGCCTGCCTCCTGACCTTATCGCGTCTCCCAGTCAATATCCCCGTCGTCATAAGTTCGCGCCAGGATTTCCCGGGCCTTCGGGAGATCGCTTGCGGGAACCAGGATATCCACTTTACCGAGACCATCGATCGTTATCGCGTAGATAGCTCCTACTGCTTCGTATTTCAATCTTACGGGTATGCCTTCCGTCTCCAGTCTCCCCAAGACAATGTTGGCATTCGTCATTCCCGAAGCCGTACAGGCCACTTCCCATTTTTCCTCATCCATAGCACCGTTCCTTTTTTGAGAGAGACATATTTCCCCCTTTTGTAAAGGGGGATACAGGGGGATTTTGCATCGTGGATCAAATCCCCCGCTGCCCCCTTTGTCAAAGGGGGCGAAAGTAATCTATCTTGTGTCATTTCGACTGAAAGGAGAAATCTTTATCCCGACCAGAGAGATGAATCTTTAAGATTTCTCAGTCGCTGCGCTTCTTCGAAATGACAGAAGCACAAGCTTGCCACGGACAATGCGCGCCGTTCACGTACCGCCCAAGAGACGGCTTCGGTCGTTTCGCTCCCTCGCAATGACATCAGGCGCAGAATTCTTGGACCCTTATACTGCGAACATGTGATTATTATTGCAAAAAAGCCCATCGGGGCAACCGTTATTTATATTATACCATATCCTTCTCCTGCAAAAAAGTATCATTTCAGGAATTGAGCGTACAAATACTATATGTTGTGGTCAAAAATTTTAGGATACATTTAGTTGTATTTTTTCTTTACAAGGACTATTTCTTCTGTTAGTATTCAATAAATCCGATGAGGATTGGCTGAATTGACCCCGAGCGAGTGAACGGGTGGAAGAGTTTTCGTTGTAATCTCAACTGGGAAGAAGAAAATGAGACTTAAGAGACTTGAGATAGCCGGCTTTAAATCCTTCCGGGATAAGATGGTCCTCGATCTTTCGAAAGGTATCTCCGCCATCGTTGGTCCCAATGGATGCGGTAAGAGCAACGTTGTTGATGCCATCCGCTGGGCAATGGGTGAACAGCGTATTAAGACCCTGCGCGGAAAAAAGATGGATGACGTCATCTTCCACGGCGCTGAAAACGCGGCCCCCATCGGCATGAGCGAAGTATCAATGATCCTGGACAGCAACGGGCGGCAATTCCCCGGGGAATATGCGGAATGCAGCGAGGTCATGATTTCGCGGCGGCTCTTCAGGGATGGCGAAAGCGAATACACCATCAACAAGGTGCCCTGCCGGCTTATCGATGTCAGAGACTTCCTCATGGGCACGGGGCTCGGCGTCAGAACCTACTCCCTCGTTGAGCAGAACAGCGTTGCCAATCTCGTTGAAGCAAAACCCGAAGATAGAAGACAGTTCATCGAAGACGCTGCGGGTATATCGAAATATAAGGTCAGAAAAGAATCGGCGATCCGGAAGATGGAGGCGACAAAGCAGAACATCCTCCGCTTGAATGATATCATCAGAGAGGTAAAATCCCAGCTCAATGCCGTATCGCGGCAGGCCAAAAGGGCGGAGCAATACAAGGCGCTGAAGAAGGAAGTGAAAGAGGCGGAACTGATCCTGGCCCTCCACACATACACGGATCTATCCGGACAGAAGGAAACCCTGGGGAAAACGCGCGACTCCCTTAACAAGAGGGATATGGAAATAGCGACCAGCCTGAGAGAGCTCGAAGCCTCAATCGAAGGCTTGAAGGCAGAGGTGCTGGAAAACGAGGCCTCCGTTTCAGAACACCAGGAAAAACTTTACGCCATCAAGAACTCGATCAACATAAAGGAACAGGGGATCGAACATCTCAAGGGTAAAATAAAAGACATTGCCTCACAGAAACAGAAAAACACAGCCGAGTTGGAGTTGCTCCGCACCAGAGGTAAGAACCTGGCCGACGAGGTGGAAACCCTCGCCATAATGGCAGACGAATCCGGTGTGGAGATTGAGAACGTAAGAAACAATGTCCTCCAAAACCAGGCGAGCCTCGAAGAACTCAAGACGGCGGCGAAGGCGCTTCACGCGGAACTTGAGGAAAGGAAGATCGAGTTTTTCGAAATAGCCACGGAAAAGGCGAAAGCGAAAAACACCCTTGTCAGCCTCGGTAAGGGTATTGAAGATATCCGGAAGAGAAAAGAGAGGGACGTCAGAGAAGCAGACGAAAACAGGGAGAGACTTGCGGGAACCCGCCAAAATCTTGATTCCCTGATGTCAGCCCTAAAGACTGATGAGGGCACGCTGGAAAATCTCACGGATAGTGCGAGCATGACATCCAATGAACTCGAACGGGCGAAAAATGATCTGCAACTGATCGACGAGCGTATCTCGGAGATGAAGGATGAAGCGGGAAGGAAGTCGTCGCGCTTTGCCTCCTTGAGAGAGTTGCAGGAAAGCTACGCCTGGTGTTCTGACGGCACGAAGTCCATAATGCAGGCAAAAAAGGTGGCCAGCCCCGACATGCTGCCCGGCGAGACCTGTCTGGGGCTCGTTGCGGACGTTCTGGAAGTGCCCCGTGAATATGAAACGGCGGTTGAGTCTGTCCTGGGAGAAAAGCTCCAGTACATGGTGGTTAGAAGTCAGAGAGACGGCATGTTGGCCATCGACTACCTGAAGAGCTCTTCTTCAGGGAGGGGAACCTTCGTCCCCCTTGAAGTCAGAAATAACAATTTCGGCTCTGCGGCAGAGTATCTCAAAGATGCCGTGAGACTGATCGACGTGGTCAGTGTTCATCAGGGCTTCGAGAAAATTGCCGACTACCTGCTGGGGGATGTCCTCTTGATACCGAACCTCAACAGCGGCGTTTCCCTCTGGGAACGAAACGGTTTCAGAGGCACCTTCGTTACATCGGAAGGAGACATCATAAACCCGCAGGGAGTTCTAACGGGGGGAAGCAAGACGAATGGCGACAAGAGCCTGCTTAAGACCAAACGGGAGATCGCCGAACTGGAAGAAGAGGTTGATCAGTTAAATATCTCGCTTGCGGGGGACGCTGAAAAGAAAAAGGACGCAGCATCTCTCATCCTGCAATGGGAAGAAGAGCTGCTTGAGTTGAGGTCGGAAATCCGCGATCTCGAACTCCTGGTCAACGGCAAGCAGAAAGACGTCGAGAGATATGAAGCGGACATAAGAGGGATCGAGCAGAGAATAAAAGTCCTCGATTTCAATTGTGAGAATCATCAGGCGGAAGAAGCGGCCGCTCTGGAAGAATGCGCCGCCATAGAGAAGCGCATCATTTCCTCCGATGCCCAGGAAAAAACGATGAACACCGCCATGTCCGCCCTCCAGGAAAAGCTGGAAGCGCTGAAGGCGAAGGTGGAAGAGCGGGAAGAATATCTCACGGGAGAGAAAATTCAACTCGCGTCTCTCGAAGAAAAGAGAAACGCCGACCTCAAGACTATAGAGAGATTAGAGGCCGACAGGGCGGACACCTCCCGTGAAATAGATGTCAGGACCACGGAGCTTGGGCAGAGTGACCGGGAGATTGAAGATATGACCGGTCAAATCTCAACAGAAAAGGGTCTGCTCGAACACCTGTACTCGGATCATGAGAGCGTCGATGGCACCCTCTCGGAAATGAGGGCCTCACAGCAGGAACGGGAAGCTCTCTTGAGAAACAGGGAGACGGACCTCAGGGAAGTCAAGAAGACCCACGACCAGGTCGTAAAGGAAACGAATGATCTGGAGATAGCGTACCGCGAGATCACCTTCCATGCAGACGGCTTACGCCAGGGCATTCAGGAGAAATACTACGTCGATCTCACAACTCTCGTCCCCGAATTTCATCGCCTCGATGAGCCGGTTCTTGAGGAACTGACCGCCAAGCTGAATAAAGACAGGCAGTTTGTGGAAAGCTTCGGCGAAGTGAATCTGCTGGCGCTGAGCGAATTTGAGGAGCTGAAAGGGCGCTACGAATTCCTCACGAACCAGGTGGGTGATTTGAATGCCGCCCTCAATTCACTCCAGGCGACCATTACGAAAATAAATGTCGAATCCAGAAAGCGTTTCCAAGAGACCTTTGAAGCAGTCAACGAGTGTTTCAAGGAAGTATTTGCGAGGATGTTCCCCGGCGGCAAAGGTGAACTGAAGCTGACGGATGCCGAAGACATACTGGAGACAGGCGTGGACATTGATATCGTTATTCCCGGAAAACGCGCGCAGAGTGTCAGCCTGCTGTCGGGTGGGGAAAAGTCGCTCGCCGCCATAGCTCTGATTTTTGCCATTCTCATGTACCGTCCTGCTCCCTTCCTGGTCTTGGATGAGGTGGACGCCGCCCTTGACGATGCGAATATAAGCCTGTTTAACAACCTCGTTAAGGACATGTCATCAAACTCCCAGATAATCTTGGTCACCCACAACAAAAAGACCATGGAGGTTGCGGAATATCTATTCGGCATCACCATGCAGAAGCAGGGTATTTCCACCATGGTCTCCGTAGCCTTTAACTAATCCTTACGTTCAGCATTCCATCCTTTACATCTCCGGATAAAAATGGTTATAAACTGACTATGTCCCTTATTCTTGCCCCCTTTATAAAGGGGGCCACAGGGGATTTATTCCACGATACAAAATCCCCCTTTCTCCCCCTTTACGAAAGGGGGAAATAAGGTACTTTTCAGATTCTTGTGAACGGATGGATAAATGGAAAGCGATACCGAAAGCAAAGGCTTTTTCGAAAGACTGAAGGCAGGTCTTGCCCGGACAAGAAACGCCTTCATTAAAAATATTGACGACATCCTCCTGGGAGAAAGGGTCATCAGCCAGAAGCTCTTTGAAGAGCTCGAGGAAACCCTTATCATGGCTGATGTCGGCCCTGCTTTTACATATGAGCTCATCGAAAAAATGAAAGAGCAGGCCAAGAGAAACGAGCTCGGAGACGCGCAGATCCTCAGGAAAGTCCTGCGCGATGCGATCACCGATACCCTGAAAAAAAATGAGGCGCCCCTTCAAATTCCCACGAATGAACTTTTTACCATCATGGTGGTGGGTGTCAACGGCACAGGTAAGACCACAACGATCGGGAAGTTGGCAAACACTCTGAAAAAAGACGGGACGTCCGTAATGCTTGTCGCGGCCGACACCTTCAGGGCCGCCGCAATCGAGCAGCTTGAGGTCTGGAGCCAGAGGGTGAATGCGCCGCTCATCAAGCAGAAGACCGGCGCTGATCCTTCCGCTGTTGTCTTCGATGCCATTGTCGCGGCCAAGGCCCGGAAAGCCGATGCCGTTATCATCGACACGGCAGGCAGGCTTCACACCAAGGTCAATCTCATGGAAGAGCTCAAGAAGATGAAGCGTATTATAGAAAGGGAACTCCCCGGCGCCCCGCATGAGATCCTCCTTGTTCTTGATGCCACGACGGGCCAGAATGCCGTCGTCCAGGCAAAGATATTTAACGACGAAATCGGTGTGACGGGAATTATATTAACCAAACTGGACGGAACAGCGAAGGGCGGCGTGATCATAGGAATTGCCAGGGAGCTTAACATTCCCATCCGGTATATCGGTATCGGAGAGAGGCTCGACGATCTGAAAATTTTCAAGAGTACGGAATTCGTGGATGCCCTGTTCGAACAGGACGCCCGGTAATCCATATATCTCGCCCCCTTTGACAAAGGGGGTTGGGGGGATTTGTTCCGCGATGCAAAATCCCCCTGTCTCCCCCTTTACGAAAGGGGGAAAAATGGTTCTATATGGGAAAGATATTCGCCATAGGAGACATCCACGGCTGCATCTCCCAGCTTGACAGGCTGCTGGCGCAGCTTGATATCGATAAGGAGGAAGACACGCTCCTCTTCATCGGCGACTATATCGACCGTGGCCCTGATCCAAAAGGGGTCATCGATTCCATTCTCGATATCAGGAAAAACATCAGCAACGTCGTCTGCCTCTCAGGCAATCATGAAGATATGTTTCTCAACTACTGCCTTGACCGCAGAGATGAAGAGCTCTACATGTCCAACGGGGGCATGCGGACATTAGCGTCGTATGGCTTTTCCCCGGAAGGCACGGAGGAATTAATCCTGCCGGAAAGCCACAGAGAGTTCTTCACCAGCCTCCGCACATACCATGAGACTGACGATTATATATTCGTCCATGCCGGCCTGAGACCCGGCGTCCCCCTTGATCGGCAGGACCGCGAGGACCTTCTGTGGATACGGTTCGAGTTCATCAGGTCTCCATATGATTTCGGCAAGACCGTCATTTACGGACACACGCCCGTGTTCCTGGATGAGCCTCTGATCGACAAGAATAAGATCGGCATTGATACAGGCGCCGTCTATGGCGGCTGGTTGACGTGCATCGAACTGCCGGAGATGAAAATATACCAGGTATGACTTTCATGAAAATTATCGAATGCGTCCCCAATATCAGTGAGGGCCGGGACAGGAAAAAGATAGACCGCATCGCGGCGGCGCTTTCCTCAGTCGAGGGCGTGAGACTCCTTGACGTGTGCGTCGATGCGGATCACAACCGGTCTGTCCTGACCTTCATCGGAGAACCGGAAGACGTATTGAAAGGCGCTGCCGCTGCCTGCGAGAAGGCCATTGATCTCATCGACATGCGCAAACACAAGGGCGTGCACCCCCGGATCGGAGCTGTCGATGTGGTCCCCTTCGTCCCTTTGAAAGGCGCGACAATGAAAGACGCCGTAGACTTGGCGCACCGGTTTGGCCGTGCATTCGGAAAGAAGCGCAGAATCCCCGTCTACTTCTATGGTGAGGCCTCCCTTGATCCTAAAAGAAGAGAATTGTCCGATGTCAGAAGAGGCGAATACGAGGCTTTGAAAACGCGGTTCGACGATCCTCTGTGGATGCCGGACGCCGGCCAGGCCCGCTTCGATCCGCGGAGCGGCGCAGTTGCCTGCGGGGCGCGGGAGCCGCTCATTGCCTACAACATCAATCTCGCCACGGACAATCTTCAGGTGGCAAAGGATATCGCCTGTTCCATCAGGCAATCAAGCGGCGGACTGCAATATGTAAAGGCCATCGGCGTTCCCCTTGCGAGCAGGAATATCGTCCAGGTCTCGATGAACCTCACCAATTATAAAGTGACATCACCGCGGACAGTATTTGACGTGGTGAAGGAGCAGGCAGCCTCGCACGGCGTTTCCATCCTGGAGTCTGAACTGGTCGGCCTCATCCCCGAAGAGGCCCTCGCAGGCGTTTCCGCCGAGTATCTCCAGTTAGCGGATTTCTGCGCCGCATGCATCATCGAAACCCATCTGTAGTCACCGTATATCCCCTTCCTCTCTCGACGCGCATAAGCCCCCTTTGACAAAGGGGGCAACGGGGGATTTTTAGATGTAGCGCGGATTTCAGGTCCGCTATATAGAGTGTCATTGCGAGCAGACGCGGTGCGCGGCAATCTCACTCCATTGTCATTCCGGTGAACCGAAGCCCTGAACATGGTGAAGGGGAATGTGAGCAATCTTAAGATCCCTCCCCTTGGTCGGGACAAGGATTTCTCAGTCACTACGCTCCTTCGAAATGACAAAAATATTACGTCATTCCCGTCCTCCCCCATTTGTTATTCCCGCCTCCTCAATACAGCGATTGACACTTTTACCGGAATTATGTTAAAGCCCTTCATCCGAAAGCCAAGCCGTGCCCCCGTAGCTCAGGCGGATAGAGCAACGGATTCCTAATCCGTGTGCCGCGTGTTCGAGTCACGCCGGGGGCACCACTCACCCTCCTTGTCATTCCCGCCTCGATCGGGAATCAATTCTGGATGACGGACAACAATAAAATAGATGAAGAAAAAATAAATGGAGGACATCATATGACGGAAAAAATATCGGATCGATTTGACGACGTGACTGTAATTTGCAAGGCGAACATATACTTTGAAGGCAAGGTGATGAGTCATACTGTTTTGTTTAAGGATGGCAGTAAGAAGACAATAGGCCTGATTCAACCAGGATCTTTCAAGTTCAATACTGACGCCCCTGAAAAAATGGAAATTACCGTCGGAAACTGTTTGGTACGACGGGCTGGCGAAAGGCAATGGAATAGCTTTTCGGCAGGTGAATATTTCCAGGTGCCAGGTGAATCTTGGTTTGAAATAGTCGTGGATGGAAACATAGTGGAATACATCTGCTCATTCGAATGATGGTCATGATAAATAAAAATAAGAATTTCTTTTATTAATGTGTCATATCGACCGAAGGGAGATATCTTTAAGATCCCTCCCTTTGCTCGGGACAAGGATTTCTCGCTACACTGGTTTATTGTTGTCAAGTATTTTATTAGCTCTTTTTTAGAGAACGGGTGTAACGCACCTTGCCCAACCCTGGTTATTTGAGAGTCTCGAAATGACAATAGTAAAAAGGAGGTTTTAAATGTTCACCCGTCAAATTCGACTGGCAGGTATTCTGCTGTTAGTTCTTTTCATGGGACAAACAGGTGCGTATTCTGCGACACAGGATTATGCCAATGTACAAATCCAGACAGAAAAAGTCGCGGACAACGTTTTCATGCTCATCGGGGCCGGTGGAAACATCGGCGTTTCCGCTGGACAGGACTGTGTCTTCATGATCGATACCTCATATGCCCCCCTTGCGGACAAGATCAAGGCTGCTGTCGCGGCAGTCAGCGGCAAACCCATTCAATACGTCGTCAACACGCACTGGCATCAGGATCATACAGGAGGCAATGACAATTTCGTCAAGGCAGGGGCAACCGTGGTAGCTCATGAGAATGTCCGTAAGCGGGTGAGCACCGAGCAGTTCATCAAGCTTCTAAATAAAACAGTACCCCCTTTGCCTGAGTCGGCACTGCCCGTCATTACCTTCAGTCGGAACGTGACCTTTTATCTGAATGGAAATGAAATTTTCATTTTTAACATTAAAAGAGCCCATAGCGACGGTGATGCCATCGTTCATTTTAAGAAATCCAATGTCATCCACATGGGGGACATTTATTTTAATGGTATGTACCCTTTCATTGATCTGTCCGCGGGCGGTTCGATAAATGGCATGATAGCGGCGGTGAAACGGATACTCCTGCTTTGTGATCAAAATACGAAAGTGATCCCGGGACACGGTCATCTGTCCAACAAGTCTGAATTAGAGCAATACCTCAAGATGCTGGTTACTGTGAGAGACCGGATCGCTCGTGAGATCAAAGCCGGAAAACCTCTGGATGCAGTTATTGCCTCCCAGCCGACGCGCGATCTTGACCCGGCGTGGGGTAAGGGTTTTATGAAGCCGGAACAGTTTGTGAAGATTGTGTATGAGAGCCTGGTAAACGAGAAATCACATTGAAGTGCAACGCCACGGACTGAATGATCAGGTAAAAAGGAGTGGATTTATGAAAGCGCAGAAAACTATTTACGTTACCACGTTTACCGACGGTCTGGTGGGACCGAGCTTGCCCATGATTGGACCGGTGGCCGATGGCGGAACCATCATAGCTGAAACCGCCCCTGGCTGCTGGGGGCCGATGATCACCCCATCCTTTCAGGGGGGACATGAAGTGACCAGGCCTGTGGCTGTAGACGGCGCCGAACCCGGAGACGCCATTGCTATCCGCATCAAGAAAGTCCGCGTGACATCAACAGTCACGGCATCCGGTACCATGGGCTTCGTTGAGGGACGTTACACTGCTGATCCCTTTGTGGCCCGACATTGTCCTGGTTGCGGAACGAAAAGCCCTCTTACGCGAGTTGAAGGCATCGGGGCAGAAGCTATTCGCTGTGCTGAGTGTGGAGCTGAGGTCAGTCCCTTCCGTCTAACCAATGGATATACGATTGTCTTTGACGATGCCCGTAAAATAGCACTTACCGTAGGTCCACGAGTAGCCAGGAAACTTGCCAAGAATGCCTCCAAACTTATGGCTTTACCCAGGGAATCCTGCCAGAATCCGGCCGTCTCTCTATGTCCAGCGGACATCTCCGGTGTAATGACCCGGTTGCGGCCGTTCATCGGGAATATCGGTACAACCCCGGCCATTGATATGCCTGATTCTCACAACGCGGGTGATTTTGGACAGTTTTTATTAGGTGCACCCCATAAGTTTGGCATCACGAAGGACCAACTGGAGAACCGCACAGATGGTCACCTGGACATTGATTCGGTGCGGGCAGGGGCCATCCTCATTTGCCCGGTGAAGGTGCCGGGGGGCGGGGTTTATGTGGGGGATGCCCATGCAATGCAGGGGGATGGGGAGATAGCGGGGCACACCACGGATGTCTCTGCAGAAGTCAC
>Ga0315287_10001715_pt1 | contig 20487 bp, 15 predicted proteins | sample YL17G11_0_MG_FD_205037 | JGI IMG/M metagenome (GOLD analysis project Ga0315287, IMG submission 205037) | Sediment microbial communities from Yellowstone Lake, YNP, Wyoming, USA - YL17G11_0 | ecosystem: Environmental > Aquatic > Freshwater > Lake > Sediment | place: USA: Wyoming | collected...
GACTCGCGGCGGATGCTCGGCCCGGTCTCCAGAACGCTCGTCGTGTCGAGCGTCGTGTCCACCGCCTCGCAGCCGGCGGGCAGCGGATCCTCGACCACGACGTAGTAGAGGTCGTTCGGCGCAATGATGGTCAGGCGCACTTCGTACGTCTCTCCGACCGTCGCTTCCTTCACGTCCGGGCACGTCGCGTCGAGACCGCAGTCGCTCGGCGCGTACTCGCGGGTGACGATGATTCCACGCGCCAAGGCGCCCACTTCGTCGGCCGGCAGCTGGAGGTTGAGGTGGGCGGTGTAGTAGAGGACGCCGGGGCCCTCCTCGCGGAACACGGTGAGCGCATGCCGATCGCTCGTCGAGAGCTCGCCGCCCGGGACGCTCACCGTGGCTGAATCGCGCACCGTCTCCTTTGTCGCGGCGCCTTCGAGTTTCTGAACGCCGTCCCAAAGGACGCCGTACGCGTAGTTCGCATCGAGCTCGCCCGTTGCGACCATCCAGTCCGTCAACGAAACAAGAGCCCACGCGGTTTCCTGCGTCGTCTCCCAGATGCCGCTCTTCCGTGCCACCATGAGCCAGCGGACGACGTTCGGAAGGAGCGCGTTCTTGGGGTCGAGGGCCACGAACGCGTCGAGGATGACGGCCGTCGACCGCGTGTCGGTGTTCATCGCCCACCCGTCGTGGTTCGCTTCCTCCCAGTGCATGCCGGTCGCGCTCTGGATGGACTCGTTCACCAAGTCGGAGAGAAGCGTGTCGATCTTCGTCCTCGGTCGGCCGAGTCGGTCGAGCGCCATGGCGAGGAACGCCTTGCCATAGTCGCCGAGTTTGGCGCGATGGTCGAACAGCTGGTCGGCATACAGGCCGGCAGGATCGTCCCGTCCGGCGAGCGACAGCACGAAGAGCACCCAGGCCTGGCGGTTCGCCTCTCGGAAGGTTCCGAGATCCTCCTGCGACACGAGCGTCGACTCGAGATGGCGCGTTGCGCGGTCGAGAACCTCAGGCCGCACGAGGATGTCCGCCTCCTGGAGGCGGAGGAGGGCGTAGGCGGCGTAGGCGGTGAGATACGGGCTCGATGTCTCGTCGGCCCACCAGCCCCAGCCTCCGTCGCCGTTCTGGCGGACGTAGAGCTTCTCGAGGCCCTGGAGCACCAGATCGTGGAGGCGTCGGGCGAGAGCCTCATCCTCGATGCCGAGGAGCGTCAGGGCGCGGTAGGTCAGGACGTTGGGTAGGAATCGGCTTACCACCTGCTCGGTGCACTCGTACTCGAAGTGCTCGAGGTAGCTGAGCCCTTCGGTCATCGCGGCCGCGAGCGAGGCGTCGAGACGCACGTCGAGCCGGCTTGTGTCCGGATCGTAGCTCTCTGGCAGGGCGATCGTCTCCGTGCGGCCGCCAGCCTTGCGGAGTTCGCCCGCCGTGCCGACGATCTCGGGAGCCGTGTAGCGGTACACCGGGATCGTCCCCTCGGGCCCCGTCGTGAGTCGAGGTCGCGCGGCGTCCGACAGATCGCCGGACGTGGCACTCCACGCCACGTCAACGGCCTCCACGTCGAGCACGGTGACCCACCACACGGCCTGGTTCTCCGAGCCCGCCAGGACGCGCAGCGTCTGGCCCGCCGGACCCTCGAGCGCGAGGCCCGCGGAGGCGAGTGCAACGTTGACGCTAAGATCGTTCTGCGTCTGATTGGTCACCGAAGCGGCCAATCGCACGCGGTCGCCCACGACGAAGAAGCGGGGCGCGACCGGACGCACGAGGAGCGGCTTCGTCACGAGGGTCTCCGTCGTCGCCTCGCCGACCTTTGTGTCGGAGGTGATGCCGACGGCGCGCACGACCCACGTCGTCAGGTTGTCCGGGAGCTTAACGTTCAAGGTGGCGCGGCCGTCCGCGTCAGTCGTCAGCGTCGGATTCCAGTAGGCCGTGTCGGCGAACGCCTCGCGCAGAGCCACTCCAGCCGGGAGCTGCGCGGCCGCCGAAGGCGCCGCTGCCTCGTCGCGGCCCGCCATCGCCATCATCGGCGCGGGCGCCCCCAAACCCAGTAGGGGGCCACGGCCTTCGGTCGCAACCTTGTTGCCGCCCACAGCCCCCATGTCCTGCATCTGTTCGAGAACGAGGCGCGACAGGGAGAGCGTGAGGGAGCTCGACGTGCTTACGCCGAGACCTCGCGGGCCGTAGAACGTCGAAGCGACGCGGTCCGGCTCTCGCGGGCTCAGGGTGAGAATGGCCTTATCCACCACGTCGAGGGAGAACTGGCCCTGGACGGGCATTCCCTCTGCGTCGGTCACCGTGAGGGTGTAGCTCGCCGTCTGGCCGGGCAGGAGGCTCTCCTGCGGGCCTTCAAGCGAAACGTGGAGCAGGCGCGGCTCCGGATCGACGGACAGGGTCACGTACCCCACCTTCATGCTCGCGGTGTCGAGCCCGCCGGCCGCCCGCGCGGCCGTTCGACCCTGGACGAGGACGACGCTCACGTAGATGTTCGGGACATCGTCCTCGGTGATGGGGATCGGCAGGACCGTGCTGTTCGAGGGCAGAAGGAGGACCTGCTGCGACAGCACGCCGCCTCGCTCGACGGTGACGAGAGCCCACTGCTCGCCTGGGTAGGGACTTGGAACGAGGATCTGAGCTGTCTCGCCGACCTGGTAGCTCGTCTTGTCGCTGATGAGCGTCACCCGGTCGTCGTTGCTGCGGCGCCACGATACCGTATCCGGCCCACTCACCCAGACAAAGACGCTGGAGCGCGTCGTGCGCTCCAACTCATCCAGTCCTTCCACGGTGACTTTGTACGACCCGCCGGTCGGCGGTGTGAACGCGAAGGATCCGTCGCCGCGCTCGTCCGTAACCAGCGATCCGCGGTCGACCTCGATGTCCTCCGTCGTCCACTTCCACGTCCCGCCGCCCGACGCGTCGGACTCGAACGTGTTCTTCCACTCGCGGCGGACCACCGCATAGCGCAAGGCGCGCCCAGCGGATCGCTCGCCGCCCCAGTCGACCGAGACGGCGTTCAGCGTCATCGCCCGGCCCGCTTGGCCGATCGCTTGAGCGGCGGCGAGGCCGGCGTAGAACGAGGCTTGGTGGACCACGATCGTGGTGCGCCCGGAGATCGTGGACCCATCGCTGCCGTAGGCCGTGGCCTCCAACGTGAGGAGGCGGCTTCCTCGCGCAACTCCGTCTTCGGCCCGCGGATCGCGCGAGCCGATGTCGTTCGGAAGGTCAATCAACAGAGCGCCCGAGGCGTCGGTTCGGCCGCTGCCTTCGAGCACGGCAGCCGGCGCTGGCGGCGTCTGCCACCAGCAGCCGCGGCAAACCCAGGGATCGTCGATGTCGGAGAACGTGTACTGGCCGAACGCGGAAGGGGAGAACGTGGTGGGCGACGACAGAACGCGCCACTCGACGCGCGCGTCGGCCACCGGAGCGCCGAAGAAGTACGCCGCCTGAACTACGGCGCGCGCAGGGTCGCCCTTCGCAATCTCGTCTCGGTCGGCGGCGACGATGACCGCGAACTCCGGCGCTCGGTACGCGGCGACCTGGAACGCGTGCGACTCTGACCGGTCTCCCATCTCGACGCTCAGGGTGTAGTCGCCGAGTGCGGCGTCGGCTGCGAGCGCGTGCTCGCCGGAGATCGCGCCGAACGTGTCCAGGGCGAGCGTTTTCTCATAGACCGTGTTCCAGTTTGCGTCCATGATCTTGACGTGTGCCTCGCGGATCGCGGGTAGCGCGTAGTGGGCGTCGGCTTCGTCGCGCAGGAGGGCACGGAAGTAGACCGTCTGGCCGGCTCGGTAGATCGGGCGATCGGAATCGAGGTAGGCGCGGCCGGAAGGAGGCGTCTCGCTCGTGAAGCCGAACTCCCACGGCGTGATTCCGTCACTCCATTCTGAGCTCGAGAAGGCGAACGGGCTTCTCGCGCTGACTGTGAGGCCGCGCCAGTCGAGCGAGGCAGTGCCGGGCAAGCGCGCCATCCCGCGGCTGTCACTCACATCGACGTCGATCGTCTTCCCATCGGAGTTCATGCCCGACAGGATGAGCCCGGCCGCCGGCGCGCCGGTCTCGAGATCCGTGGCCCAGACGAGGGTCTCCGTCTCCGACGTCTTCATGACGAGGTGCGTCGGCGTCGAGATGAGCACGTGACGCCCTTGCCAGCGATCCCACTCCACGCCGTCGGCCTGAAGGTCGATGACGTAGATCCCAGGGGCCAGAGGGCCGCCTTCCTCGACGAGGTCGATGGGCGTGTAGCCGACCTCGTTCAGCGGGGACGACACGGCGACGGACCACGTCCGTGCGCGACCCCGCGCGGGTGGCGTGAAGTCGTACCAGTCCTGCATCGCCTCGAAGTACTCCGGGAGGTCCACTTGCGTCAGCGTGAGCGCGAGGCGGCTGGTGTTTCGATGCGCGACGACGATGTGAGCCGGCTCGTACGAGCTGTAGGTCCCCACGTTCCCGGGAACCTGCAGCCAAGCGGCCGGGTCGAGGGGCGCCGTGGTGAAGCGGACGGCCAGCTCCTGAGTCGTCTTGTTCCCGTACGGGTCCTCGATTCCCGGACTGACGCTCACGGTGTACGTTCGGCTCGGCTGCGGGGAGAAGTAGATGACGTAGCGAAGGTCCCACGAGCTGAAGTAGCCGTACACGTCCTCCGGCTTGGGGGCCGGCTCGATCGTGACGTGCTTGAGGACGGTGTCCTCGTTGACGGGCGCAGTGAACTCGATGATGAACGGCGAGTAGGGGTCGATGTTCGTCTCGCCAGCGCGAGGCGTCGTTCCGAGAATCCGAAGCGTCGGCACAGTCCGGAACCGGAAACGGATGAAGTCGGTCGTGCCCAGTCCACCCGCCTGTGCGATTATGCCGGGTTCCAGCGTGACGACGACGTGGCGGTTGAAGGCGAGGGGGGCGGCGGGCTTGAAAACGAGGTCGTTTCCGTCCGTCGTCAGGGTTCCTTCTACAGGGGAGGTCCACAGTCCGAAGGCCGAGACCTCGCGCACCGTGAGACGCTCGCGCGCGGAGTCCAGACTAATCGGCATGTTGAACGTCACGTGCAGGGACTCGGTGAGAGAAATCATCTCGTCGCCGTCGCTCGGCCGCGTCCACACGACCTCCGGCCGGACGGTCGCGAAGCGCCAGACCACGTCGGCGGCGAGAAGGCCTCCGGTCGTGTCGGACAGCCCCGCGCGAACAGCTGCGGTGTATTCCGTTCCGCCGAGAAGCGGTTGGCTTGGGGTAAAGACGTAGATCGAGGTGTTCAGCCACTCTCCCGTACCCGCAACGGCGGGCTCGAAGGCAAGGGGATTCGGTAGTGCCGGCGCGTCCGGTGCAGACACAGCCGAGAGTGCGACAACGGGGCGGTTGAACAGCACGGTGATGGAGCTGTCTGCGGCGATGCCGGTCGCGCCGTCGACCGGGATGACCTGCGTCACGGCGAGGAATCCCACCGTATGTAGCCGCAACGAGAAGGGGTCTGCAAGCGGGATCGCGTCCCGGTCGCGGGCCGTGGCGGCCACGCTCACGGTGTAGACAGCGTCGCGTTCCCAGGGTTGCGACGGGGTGAAATGAATCGTCGCGTCTGACGTCCATTCCCAGCGCCCAGCCGTCTCGGGTGCGATCCCGACGGCGCCCTCAAGCGAGGCGCGGTCCATCGGCCGGTCGAAGACGAGCCGGATCGCTCCATCGATAGCCAGTTCTTCGCCGCGCGTCGGCGAGGTCTCTACGACCCGAGGAGGAGCGATCTCCGCGCTTGTCGCGGAGGACGCTGCACCCCACGCCGGACACGCTGCCGCCAGGGCCACTCCCAAGAGAACGAGGACTCTCAACGCCCTTTCCGCCGACCTCACGTTCATGACCGCCCCCTAGTGGTTGTGTCGCGCATATGGTTTCTGCCACTGTGGCCCATTCCCGCGGACCCGTCAACCCGCCTGTAGCATACCAACACCGTCGCCCCCTCCGTTGTTTCGCTCGCGCCGAGGCAGAGAGACTCGAGGGTGCGAGGGTTCGCAAGAACAGCGGCCGGCGGATGTCTAAGCACAGGGTGTGGGTGGCACAATCAGGTCGTTGTTCCTTGACAAGTGAACAGAGACAGACCGAAACCCGCAGTGCGGGTGTTCGAACCTCGATCTGAAGATTGCGGCGGGTGGTCCGCCGCAACGCACAAGTCCTCATTCGAAGTATCTACTCAAGGCAAACTAGCCGAAAGGCTGGGACGCAAAGCTACGGACCTTCTTAGGCAGCTCTGCGTCGGCCCTCAAGGCCGGCGCGAACTCGAGAAACGCAAACCAGGGGAAACCCTGGGACGCAAAGCCACGGACCCAGAGGCGACCGAAAGGCCGCCGGGCAGCCGGGCTGCCGCAGCGCCTAATGGTGGCCGAGCCGCTAGATGCGCTCGAACAAACAACCATTAGGAGGTGCTTTGTAATGAGGATGTTTAAGGTAGTGGGTATGGCGATGTTGGTGGCGGCGATGGTCGTTGGCATGGCAGCGGTTTCGTTCGCGGCGTCTTCGGCAGTGTCCGTGAACGCCTCGTTCTCGATTCCGTCGTGGATCTCGCTCTCCATCGTCGGCAACGGCGACGTGAGCTTTGCGAGCATCACCGGCCCTGGGACGTACAACGGCTCGAACGGCACCCAGCTTCGCGTGCTGAGCACGGCGAACTGGTCACTGTCGAACACAATTCTCTGGGCGAGCCCGAGCTCGAAGATGCCTGTTGGCGCGAACCCGGCCACGATTGACGCGAGTCTCCAGCGGACGTTCGACAAGACGTCCGGGGCCTGGGGTAGTCAGACGGTGAACGTCTCCTACAGGCTCGTTCTCACGAGCGACGACCTGGCGAACCTGCCGCAGGGCGACTACAGTCTGGTCGTCCAGTACACGGTGACGACGAACTAGCCGCAACATCAGCAGAACCACCCTAGAGATGAAGGAAAGGGGGCGGCGATCCGCCCCCTCTCCGTCTGTCCCCTGTTCACGACGTCTCATGGATTCCTCAAGCAAGCCTCACAGATCCCTCACACGGAAGTCCTAGGCTGCTCCTGTTCTAGCGAAAGCTAGACATCTCGCACCCCCGATACCAGCCCTCCGGGAGAGGGACATTCGTGTCCCTCTCCCTTGGCTTTTCAAGGCCTTGGTGTACCCTTCCCTTTCCCTCAGCCCTCCCTTCTGGGAAAATAGAGGCGAGGATCATGCTGACCAAGGCCGAGACGCGCGTTGTCGTGTCACTCCAGGAGAAGAAGGCTCGCGACCGCCTTGGCCTCTACGTCGCCGAGGGAGACAAGCTGGTCCGCGAAGCGCTTGCCCTCGGGTGCGACGTGGAGACCGTCTACGCGATGGCCGGATGGATTCGTAACACCTCGAGTCTCTTGGAGGCGTTCCCGGGAGCCGTCGTCGAAGTGTCCGCCGACGAGCTGCGCCGGCTAAGCGCGCAGAAGACGCCGAACGGCGCTCTTGCCCTCCTTCGACAGCCCCATCCCTTGCTCGACTGGAGGGCCATCGGCTCGGACCTCGTGATCGTCCTCGACGCGGTGCGGGACCCTGGCAACCTCGGCGGCCTCCTTCGCGTCGCCGCGTGGTTCGGCATCGCGGACGTCGTGGCGTCGCCCGACAGCGCGGACGCTTTCCAGCCCAAGGTGGTGCAGGCGAGCATGGGCGCGCTGTTTCACGTGCGCGTGCACTCTTTCGCAGTGGCACCGTTTCTCGCAGAGGCGCGGGAACGCGGACTGCCCATGTACGGTGCGGCGCTTCAAGGGGACTCGATCTACGAGGTCGACCTTGAGCGCCGCGGCGTAGTCCTGTTCGGAAACGAGTCCTCCGGCCTGTCGGAGCAGTTGCTCCAGTTCGTGTCCCATCGCCTCGTGGTTCCGGCGTGGCGGGAGAGCGGTCCCGGACGAGACTCCCTCAACGTGGCGATGGCGGCCGCCGTCGTCTGCTCCGAGTTCCGTCGCCGCGCCTCCCGCTCGGATGCTTTGGGAGAGGAACGCCGCACCGCGCCGGCGTGACCCGCCGGAGTACAATGCCGCCACGAGAAGAGGGGGTCTAGGCATGGTTCGAGTCAGGTTTGCGCCGAGTCCGACCGGGTACCTCCATGTCGGGGGAGCACGCACGGCTCTGTTCAACTGGCTTTTCGCGCGGCGCTCCGGTGGCGCCTTCGTGCTGCGCATCGAAGACACGGACCGCGAGCGGTCGACCGACGAGGCGATCGAGCAGATTGTCGCCTCGCTGCGCTGGCTCGGACTGGACTGGGACGAGTACTACCGCCAGGCCGAGCGCCACGAGCGACACCTGGAGGCGGCGGAGTCGCTCCGTCGCTCCGGCGCCGTGTACGAGAGAGACGGCGCGTGGTGGTTCCGCGTTCCCGAGGCTGGCGCGACGGTGGTTCACGACGAGCTCGTCGGCGATGTCCGCTTCGACAACGAACAGCTCAAGGACTTCGTCATCCGACGCTCCGACGGCACGTTTGTCTACAACTTCGTCGTGGTTGTCGACGACGTCGACATGGGCATTACGCACGTCATTCGGGGCGACGAGCACCTGAACAACACGCCGAAGCAAATGCGCATTTACGAGGCGCTCGGGTACCCGATGCCGCTCTTCTACCACCTGCCGATGATTCTTGGCGCGGACCGCGGGAAACTGTCCAAGCGGCACGGCGCCACATCGGTTCTCGAGTATCGGGATCGGGGAATCCTGCCGGAGGCGCTGGTCAACTTCCTGGTTCGCCTCGGCTGGGCGTACGGGGACGAGGAAGTGTTCGCGCGCGACGACCTGGTGCGGTTGTTCGCACTGGGAGATCTCAACAAGTCGGCGGCCGTGTTCGAGGATGCCAAGCTTCTCTGGCTCAACCAGCAGCACATGAAGCGCGCCGACCTCGATGTGCTCGTCCATCTCGTCGAGCCGCTGGTGATGGCTCGCGGACGCGTGACCTGCGAAATGTGGGCGCACGCCGGGCCGCAGCGACTCCGCGTCGGCGCGAATCTCCTCCGGGATCGAGCGAAGACTCTGCATGATCTGGCCGCGACGATGGAGATCCTCTTTCCGGTCCCCGTCGAGTGCGAGGACGGAGCGGCCGTGTCGGAGACCCAAGCTCGCCTGATGCACGCCGTGGCGGATGCGATCGAGCCCCTCTCGCCCTACACGCCGGAGACGATCGAGTGTGCCGTGCGGGCGGTCCTCGAACGCGAGGGCGCCACGCTGAAAGACGTTGCGCTCGCCTGCCGCCTCGCCGTGACGGGTCGCAAGGCGGGTCCCGGGCTGTTTGAGATTCTCGCCGCGATCGAGCCGGCCACCGTGGCCGACCGATTGCGCGACGACCGAAGCCAGGCCGTGGCCGACCAGGTGCGCGATATCGAACAGAAGGGCGGCGCATGAGGACCGTGTTCCTCGCGGCGGCAGTTTGGATGGCGCGTGCCGTGGCGGGTGGCGAGGAATGAGACAAGCCCTCGCCATCCTCCTTGCCGCCCTCGTCCTCCTCGCCTCCTCAGACCTGGCGTGGTCCCAGGAGGAGATCCTCACGTGGTCGGTGCAGCCTGCCGCGCTCGACGTCTCGGCCGGCGGGCGGGCCTTGGCGCGCGTGCGGATCGAGAACACGTCGGCACGGGAAGCCGATGACATCGAACTCGTGTGGGTAGGTCCGGAGGGATTCTCTCTCGATCCTGCGCCCGCGAGCGTCGCCGTGCTCGCCCCCTTTGCGTCGACGGCCGTCGAGATCACCGTGGCCGCTACATCGTCGGCGCCGCAGGGAGAGGTGCGAGGGAGTCTGGAGGCCATTTACACCTACTGCATCGACGACCTCTGCTATCAGATCGTCGCGCCCGTTGTTCTGACGCTGCGCGTCGCCCCTTCGACGGGACCGACTGCTGGTGTCCCAGTCGACGTTGGAACGCTGGCAAACGGAGAGATCGAGGTCCCTGGTCGTGTGCCATGGTCGGCCGTCGCCCTTGGCGCAGTCGTGCTCCTGTTGGGAGTGCCGGGTCTCCTCTGGCGGAGAACGCGGCACCTCCCCGCGCTGGTTGCGCTCCTCGTCATCGCCGGCGGAGTGGCCCTCGGGTTCGGCGTGTCGCTCGACCAGCACAAGCAAGCGCAGGCCGTGGGCGCGGTCCTGTGCACGTCGTGCGTCGGGATCGAGACTGTGCAGACCCTCTCGCCCCGACTGTCCGCCGCGCAGGCGGCCGCCGTCGAACGCCTCACGACGCCTGTCGAGTTGCTTGTCTTCTACGCACCATGGTGCCGATCCTGCCCGTACGCCGAGGAGCTGGTCGCCCTCGTGGCGGCGCACAACGGCCTCGTCCGCTATCGCCTCGTGAACGCTGAGGTGGAGCGCGACCTCGCCGCGCAGCACGGAGTCACGCGCGCCGGGCGAACCGTCGTCCCGGCGATCGTCCATCTCGGGACGGGGAAGGTGCTGTTTGGAGCCGAGGACCTGGGCCATCGACTCGTTTCCCTGTTGCAGGAGGCTTCATGAGGATCACAACCGGGCGGCGCGCCGTCCAGGGAATGGGCGTCGTCCTTGGCCTGTTCGGCGTCACCGGGATTGGCATGACACACATCCTCTTCCCCGGCCTGCACTGCTACGCCTGCCCATGGGCCATCACGGTTTGTCCGGTGGGCCTTGTTCAGAACCTCGTGATCTTCGGCACCGTGCCCTTCTTCTGGGTGGGCGCCATGATCGTCTACGGCGTGGTTGCGGCGCGCGGCTTTTGCGGTTGGTTCTGTCCTTTCGGGACGTTGAACGACCTGCTCTCGTTCCGTCGGGTGCGCATTCGGTCCTCCCTCTCCTACGGCAAGTTCGTCATCCTCCTCGGGACGCTCGTCGGGGCGTGGGCCCTCACCGACACCGTCTTCTGCAAGCTCTGCCCCGCTGCGTCGCTCGAAGCCTCCCTGCCCTACCTGTTCCTTGGCGTGGCCAAGGTGAACGGCCCCTTCCTCATCCACATGGCGACGCTCGGCGCGACGCTCCTCGGCATGGTCCTCATCGCCCGCTTCTGGTGCCGCTATCTCTGTCCAATGGGCGCCATCCTCGCCCTGTTCAACCGCGTGAGTCTGCTCCACCTCGAGTGGAACGGCGCGGAGTGCACGGGGTGCGAGACGTGCATCGACGCGTGCCCGATGGGCATCGACCCGCGCCAGGAGCACGATGGCCACAATTGCATCAAGTGCGGCGCGTGCACCGAGTCGTGTGTTCCGAACTCGCTCAGACTTCGCTGTGGGCTAAGGAAGGCGCCGTGATCTCCTACCTGGTTCTCGGCCTCATCCAGGGGTTGACGGAGTTCCTGCCGGTCTCAAGCTCCGGCCACCTGGTCCTTGCAGAGAGGCTCTTCGGCCTCACGTCGCCCGGCCTGATCTTCGAAGCCTGTCTTCATCTTGGAACGGTGGCGGCGCTCCTCGTGTTCTTCCGCTCGGATCTCGCGGCGCTCGCCCGCGCGCTCACGCCGCGTGGGGACATCGGCCGGCGCAAGGAGATCGGGTTCCTTCTCCTCGGCACCGTGCCGATCGTAATCGTCGGTCTCGTCCTGCGTGGATCGGCGGACAGGTGGTTTCACTCGCTGTGGGTGGTCGGCGTCGGCTGGATGGCGACGGCGGGCATGCTCCTTCTGGCAGATCGTCGCGCCCATCGATCGAGCGTAGCCGAGCCTTCCGTTGCCGGGGCTCTCGCGATGGGCGTTGCGCAATCCGCGGCGCTCGTGCCTGGCGTGTCCCGGAGTGGATTCACCCTCGGCGCGGGAGTGCTCGCCGGGCTCCGCCCGGAGCGCGCGGCGCGCTTCTCGTTCCTTCTCTCCGTCCCGGCCGTTGTGGGTGCAGCGGGACTCACTCTCTGGGACGGGATGCAGGAACACGCCCTCGCCGACTCGAACGTCCTTGGGATTCTCCTTGGGACGGCCGTCGCCTTCTTCGTCGGCCTCGTCGCGCTGCGCGCCTTCCTCTCGCTTGTCGCGCGGACGCGGCTGTGGCCATTCGCTCTCTACTGCGCCGTGCTTTCGGTGACGGCGCTCCTCCTCGCTGCTCTGCGCTGAGCCCTTCAGGGAGCCCTTCAGGGAGTCCTTCAGGGCATCGTCTTCGTCACGACGTAGATGGCGGCGGCGACGAGCGAGAGTGCAAACAGGAGCACGGCGATGGTGGATCCGGCGCTCGGCTGCGGCGGGGGCTGAGGACTCACGATGGGGGCCGGTACAGCGGGATCGGGAAGCGCGTTCAGGAGCGTCGGATCGCCCGCCGTGCGCGAGACGACGACGAATCGATCGATGATGTAGCTGCCTCTCGACCCCTTGTCGAGCGTCGTGCGCAGGCCCGTCGGGCTCGTCGTGTCGGGATTGTAGGGATCGACGATCGCGTACGTGGTCCCCACCTTCCCTGTCAGGACCACCCAGTGGCAATCCTCGGTCTGAGACGACCCGCTGCGGCAGGCTGAGTTCCAGTGCACGCCCGCGATGATCGGATTCCCTTGGCGCAACGCGTGGTCGATGATGACGGTGGCCACGGGGTTGAGTCCGACGTTGCTGCGGTTCGTGTGGAAGCTCAGCGCCACGCCCTTGGGCAGGTTACTCCACTCCAAGCAGCAGGAGCCGAGCGGATCCTGCGAGCATTGGCCGTATCCCCGGCGGGCGCGGAGCCAGTCATTGAGGATTCGGGGATCCATGCCCTGTTCCACGCTGCCGGTGGACGAACGGGCCGCGGGGATCGTGAGGACGATCTCATCGTAGGAGAGCACGGCGGCGAACGCTGTGATCAAGCAGCCCGTGGCGCGAATCTTGTCGGGGCAGCCGTTGGCCCCGAGGGCGCCATCGCCCCAGGCGCCGGGGCCGTTCGTGTACGCCTGGTTGAACGACGGCATCGTGCGCGGCAGCGCGATGGATTCGGCATGCGCGGCAGCGGATCCGAGACAAGCAACGAGAGCGAGTGCGGTGAGGACGGTGCGGAACGGCAGACTGCGGTTCAAAGGACCACCTCTCGGACGTCGACGGCCCGCGGAAACGCGAACCGCGGCACGACGTCGCCGGGAAGCGGCGTCCCCTCGGGGCGAACCCACGCGGTGGCCAGCCCGGCCGCGTGCGCGCCAAGGACATCCATCTCGTACGAGTCGCCGACGAACAGCGCCGTGGGCGCTCGCGCGCCGAGGCGGTCCAGCAAGACGGCAAACGCGCGAGGATCCGGCTTGTAGACGTTGACGTCGCCGGCAACGACGACCGCGTCGAAGTCGCGTTCGATGTGCAGAGAGCGGATCTTCTCCCATTGGCCGTCGGAGAGTCCGTTCGTGAGGAGGCCGAGTCCGTAGCCGGCGGCGCGAAGGTCGGACAGGAGCTCGCGGGCGCCGTCGAACAGGCAAACGCCGTTCGCGCGGCGGACGGCCCCGTGCTCGGCGGCGATCCGCACGGCGAGTCCGTCGGGGGAGAGCCCCCGTTTCATCAACAGCCGCCGCCAGACGGCCAAGCGCAGCTCGTCGGTCGACTCGGCGTCGCGCTCAAGGGCCACCCACAGGGCGTCGTAGCGAGAGGCAAGGTCATGGGCCGGCCCGAACGGTTCGAGCGAGAGCCGGAGGCGATCGAAGGTCGCCGCGACCACGTCGGCAGTCGACAGCGGGTAGTAGGAGAGCGTGTGATCGAGGTCGAAGAGGATGTGGGAGAACGTCCGCTGGCCTGTCATCAGTTGATCGACCACGTCCCCTCTCTTATCCTCTTCCCATGCCGTGGTAAGGAGAACGATCTTAGCCCACGCAGTTCCGTGCCTTCAAGGAGAGCTCATGCGGATCATCGGCGGAGAACGGCGCGGCCGGAGACTGGTCGAGTGGGACGACTCGGCCATACGGCCGATGCGCGACTTCGTGCGCACGGCTCTCTTCAACATCCTCTCCGACTTCGTTCCCGACGCCGCCTTCCTCGACCTCTTCTGCGGGACGGGCAGCGTCGGCCTCGAGGCGCTGTCGCGCGGGGCGCGGTCCTGTACGTTCGTCGACCGCTCGTCGGATGCCTGCGGCATTGTGCGGAGGAACCTTGATCTGTTGGACTTCCTCCCCCGCGGCGAGGTCATCCAGGGCGACGCTTTTGGGACCTTGGAGACCCTGCGGCAGGTGGGGCGGCGGTTCGATCTCGTGTTCATCGGCCCGCCGTACTACCACGAGATCGTTCCGCGAGCGCTCGAGGCGCTCGGCGACGGCGCACTCCTCGGCAGCGATCCCGTGGTGATCGCGGAGATCCACCACACCGAGTCGATTGCTGACGCGGTCGGGAGCCTGTCCCTCGTCGATCGGCGGCGGTACGGGGACAACCAGCTTTGGCTCTACCGCACGGTCGGCGGCGACGACGTGGCCGCGGGAGGAGGAGACGAATCATGAACAGCGAGGCGAAGCAGGAACGACTCATTCTGATCACCAACGACGATGGGATCACCGCTCCGGGCCTTCTTGCCCTCAAGCGCGGCCTTGACTCGCTCGGTCGAACGGAAGTCTACGCTCCCGATCGGAACTGGTCGGCGGCCAGCCGAACGCGCACCTTCCACAAGCCGCTGCGCGTCGATCCCGTCCCGCTGCTCGACGGCAGCGTCGGATACGCAACGAGCGGGACGCCGTCGGACTGCGTGTCGCTCGCGCTCTTGGGCCTCCTCGACCGCCGTCCCGATCTCATCGTCTCGGGCATCAATGCCGGGCTCAATCTGGGGCGCGACGTCTCGTACTCCGGGACCGTCGCCGCGGCCATGGAGGGAGCGCGATCGGGGGTCCCGGCCGTGGCCGTGTCGTACGACACGCTCCAGGCGCCGAGCGACGATCTCGACTACGATCGCGCTGCGGACTTCCTCCGTCGCCTGGCGGGCTTTCTTCTCGATCGCCCGCCACTGCCCCCGGGCATTCTTCTCAACGTCAACGTCCCCTACTCCCCCGGCGGGAGGATCCTGCGCACCCGGCTGACGCGGCTCGGCGGGGAGGCGTACTCGAACTACCTCGTCACGGGGAAGGATCCCCACGGCCGCGAGTACTACTGGATCACCGGCGACCCTCTCACGGACGCCTCTGCCGGAGGGCGCGGCACCGACATCGAAGCGATCGCCGAGGGGTACGTGTCCATCACCCCGATCCATCTCGACATGACGGAGCACGCTTTGCTCACCGAGCTGCGATCCTGGGAGCAAGAGCTCGATCTCGCGGTCTAGTCGGACTCCGTACTCCAGGTCGACGTGCACCGAACTTGTCTTTTCCGAAAGGAGGAGATAGGAAAGGGAGCGCGTTGCCATGGAGGTGCCGTGACCGACCAACAGGAGCGAGGGCTCGTTCTCCTCGTGTGCGTCGGGCTCCTCGTCGGGGGCGCCGTCCTGCTGTGGCCGAGGGCGAGAGACGCACGCCCGTCGTGGGTGCGTCCGATCTACGTTGCTGACGTGGTCGTTGTCGCTCCGACGTTCGTCTCGGCCGGCAAAGTGAACGTCAACACCGCGGACGTGGCCGAGTTGACGAAGTTGCCGGGCATCGGCGACGTGCTCGCGGCTCGCATTGTCGCGTACCGCGTGGCGCACGGCCCGTTCCGTACGCTCGACGATCTCGTCGCCGTCAAAGGAATCGGCCCATCCACCCTCAGCGGGTTCCGCGACCTGGCCACCGTCAGCGACGAGGATCAGTAGGAGGCTGTCCTCTCCTCACTATCGAGAACAGCTAGTAGAAGGCCGTCCTCGTGCGGTGACGCGGCGCTTCCTTGTAGCGGGGTGACTGTCCGCGGTTCCACAGGGCAATGTCGACCTCGCGTGCGGTGACGTCGCGGCCCTTCGCGCGGAGGCGGTCGACGATCAACTCCACGGCGTGCAGGGCACAGGCGCGGATCTCCACCTCACTCTCGGATCCCGCTGCGAGAACCTCGCCGTGCGCGATGCGCTCGACGAGGTCGGGTGCGTACACGAGGATGCCGTCAAGCCGGAGCACGTGGGGCACGAGGTTGTCGGCGAAGATGGTGAGCGCGTTCAGGTCCTCGAATTGCCCGAAGCTGCGGCCGCCGAAGGCGAGCGCGAGGTCGGAGACGAGGATCTGAGCGCGTTTGTAGAACGGGACCTCATCTCCTCGGTAGATCGAGACGTCGTGGAACAGCGGCTGCCGGTCGAGGAGGTGAACGAGCGCCGCCGCCGAGCCCTCGGCCGATTCGACGAGAGCGGAAGGCGAGCCGCCGAAGCGTTCCAGAAGGTCGTGCCCAAGGTCGCGCCACGCTTTGGCGAACAGCTCCATCAGTTCGGCGATCGGGGCGACGGACAGATCCTGCCCGAACAGGAGGGCGCAATCGGCCGCCGAACACTCGACGAGATCCCCGATACCGAGCGGGCCGCGGGCGCGGAACCGCTCCGTGAGTGCCAGGGCGATCGTGCCGTAGCCCGAACGCTCCGGACGTTTGGCAAGGTACGGGAAGTAGCCCGACCCGAAGTTGACCGCGTCGAGCGCCACGAGGTAGGTCACGGTGTCTTCCGGCCGTCCGCGAAAGTGGAGGACGTCGTCATAGGCGGGCGTCTCGAGGGACAGAGACGCGAGCCCCCCCGCGTACCCAGCGATCGCACTCTCCACAATGCGCACGTGGTGTGCCTGGTCGGCAACATCTCGGCAGCGCCGGCGAATGCGGTCGAACACCCTGTCGTCCATGGGGTGAGGGTACCCGACGGACGGGGGTGGAGGTGGTTTCACTGTACGCTCCCACCTCGATACGATGATCGGCGGGAAACGCACGCAAAGGGGGACGACATGAAGTGGATCTTGCTCGGGTGCGTCGTCGGTGGAATCGTTGGTCTGGCCCTCGGGATTCCGATGGAGACTCAGACTCATCTCGTTCCCGTGGCTGACGTAGGGGGGCTGACCTCGGCGGGTTCGCGAACTCCGGCGGAGCCTGACGCTCGGCTCTTCGTCCTCCTCCTCCCTCGCGACGCGGGCGCCGTCGTGCTGCGTGCGATGCCGAGGTCGGAGTGGGGGTCATTCCAGGTCCGCGCCGTCAGCTGGGAGGTCATCGAGCGCGAGATGTTGGCCGTGACGGTCGTGCAACCGGCGATCACTCCCGCCGACGCGGCCGGAATCGCGCCGGACCTGTCCGCTCTCCTCAAGCGTGCGATCAACGAGGCGAGCGGGTTCGAGGTCTTCCCCGTCGTCTCCTTGCCGAGCCTGTAGGCAGGAACGTGAAGGAAAGAGAAAAGTCGTCCACGTCGCCTTTACGGGCGGGACGGCTCTCCTCGTTCAGTCTGGCGCGCTCTAGTCTGTCCGGTCTCGGAGTGGTGTTGACACCTCAGACCTCCTGCCGGACTTCGTGGTGGATCGCGCCCAAGAAGACCTGCGCTGCGTCGGCCGCCGTGGCCGTGCGCCGGTTCGACGGGGACACAGCCCGTCGGCGCCGTACGGAGCGAACCTCTCCCTTGTAGCGTCGGAGCTTGCCTCCGACGTTAACGTTTCCGCGACGACGTTCGCGACGATCGTTTCCCGACACGTGAACGTCGCACACAATGGGTGCGGTGCGCTCCTTCGTGAGAACCGAGCGCACTGGCTACAGGGGTCCTCGTGTTCTCCGCCTTGCAGCCCTCTGCGCGCTCTGCGTCCTCCGCGGTGAAAGTTGGCACGTGCATCACGCCAAGCTCGCCAAGAGGACAAGGGTGTAGCGTCGGAGCTTGGCTCCGACGTTCGGGTTTGACGTCGTTCCAGGTTCATCAACGTCGGAGACAAGCTCCGACGCTACAGTTAGCCTGTCTTTCTCTGCGACCTTGGCGCTCTTGGCGTGAGATTCCGCACCGCGCGTCCACCACCCTCCCTGATCTCAACTGCCGCCGACTGCAAACACTACTGTGAAACTGGAGACTCTGAGCAGGGTTCGCAGGACTCAGCCGGCTCAGCCGGCTCGGCCGGCTCCGCCGGCTGCGCCGGCTTGGATCGCTGCGAGCGTCGGAAAGGGTCGAAGTTGGGACCCAGCGGATCGAAATCCGGCCCCGGGATGTCGCCACCGCCGCAGGCATGCTTCGATTTGCGCGAGCTCATCTGCATTCCCATCTGCGCCTGGAGGTTGTCGAAGTGCTGCCGCGTCATCTCGGCAGCCAGGTAGTCGGGCATGCCCGAATCGACGAGCGTCTTGTAGAAGCTCGCGAAAGCCTGCGCCGTCGCCTGGACCTGCTCCGGCGAGTAGACGCTCTCGTGCATCCCGCGCATGAGGTGAGGAATCCGGTCCGACACGACATCGAGCATCTCGCGGATGCCTTCGATGCCTTCCACCTCGAGTTCCTCTGCGGCGTCGTCGAGAGCCTCCTCGCGCGCCTCCAGCTCTTCCTCGAGCTGCTCCAAGCGCTCCTCCTGCCGTTCAAGACGCGTCTCCATCTCCTCTTGGGCGCGCTCGACCTTCTCACGCTCTCGCTCGAGCTTCTCGCGCTCGCGTTCGAGGGCTTCTCGCTCTCGCTCGAGACGCTCCCTCTCCTTCTCCAGTCTTCCCGCCGACTCTGTCCCATTTCGCTTATCCGAATCGACCATGTCCCTTCCTCCCTTGTCCAGCGGTGCTCTACATGCGCATTCTCACTGGGCGTCCTTCGGCGTCTCGCATTCTCCCCTCCGCTGGGTTCCGACGATGCGAACGTTGTGTCCCATCACGCGCAGGCTGGCGCGCACCGGAGAGCCGGGGCGCCTCGCGTTCACGCCAAGTCGGAACCCAACAAGGAAGGACCCGATGTCCACGTTCGCCGTGTCGCGGAAGCCCGCCTTGGTCATCACGCGGCGCCACACGCGTTGCCGAACGCCCGGCATACTCGCCGATGTCGCTCCAACGGCCTGGCGAACCCATACGATCTCGGCTAGTTCGAGACGACACGCCTCGCACGATTGGACGTGCGCGGCAACCGCCGCGGCATCGGCCACGCCGAGCTTCCCGGTGACGTACCAGGGCAACAGTTCGAGAATTCTCTCGCAGTCCGTCATAGGAGCTCCTTGGCAAGCGCCTTCCGCGCGTAGAACAGGCGTGACTTCACTGTGCCCTCCGGGATGCCGAGCACGGCGGCCGCGTCAGCCAGGCTCATCTCTTCGTAGAAGACGAGGTGAAGCACCTCTTGCTGCTCCGAACTCAGTGTCTGGAGCGCCCGCGTGACGCGCACGTCGATCTCCGCCACTTCCGCCGGATCGGGCTCCCCCTTCGGGTCCTCGGGGAGCCGTTCCCCCTTCTTCTCGCGGCGGAGGAGACTGTGCGCTTGGTTTCGCGCGATGCCGAGAATCCAGGTTGTGGCCTTCGACGCGCCGCGGAAACTCGCGCCGCTCTTCCATACGGTGAGCATGGTCTCTTGCAGCACCTCCTCAGCGAGATGGGTGTTTCGGACGAGCGAGATCGAGAAGCGGTAGACTCGCTCGGCGTGCCGCTCGTACAGCTCGCGGAACGCCTGCCGATCCGCTCGGCCGACGGCGCGCAGCAAGGCTTCATCGGTCTTCAATCGGCTTCTCCCATCGCGTCGCCAACTCCTCCGATTTGGATCTTTCACTGGATGAGTGCCCGATCGGACGTGCCCGGTTCATTGCCGGCGCCTCGGTGTTTCTCCCGCCAAACGGGCGAACGCCGGACGTGGCTGTATCGCCTCTCGGTTGCGCGAGCCCTTCGCATACCCCCTGCGGATGCCGCGAGGCTATTGGGTCGCCCGCAAAGGTACGAGGACCAGCGTTTGCCCGATCCGGATCCAGACGTTGTAGGTCCCGGGCGGGATCGCAGTCGAGGCAGTCACCGCCAGCGATGTACTTGTCGCCGTTGCATCGATAGAAAGCGTGAGGGGCTCCCCGCTCCCTTGAGGGAGAACGACGACGCGCGACACGGTCCCGTCGCCAAGCGGAGCCAGAGTTGGCAGCGACACCTCGACCGCGCCCCCTCCGCCGATCGGGAAGAAGGCGAGGATCTCGGACGCGACGAACTCGCCGAGGAACGGCTGGTTGTCGGTCCCCGCCGTAGCTGCGAGCGAAACGCCGGCGGTATCGACCCCGTAGGTGATCAGCCCGAGGTTCGTGTGCCAGTTCGTCGCCACATCGCCTTGGCGTGAGTCGGTCCTCTCCATTGTCCCCCTCGTCGCGACATCGCCGGCTGCCCAACCGCCAAGTCCGCGACGTTGCGCGTTCGCCGTATCGATGACGCAGCCGCCTGGAGCGACCAACTCGACGATCTCACCCTTGTCCGACAGCTCCAGAGTCCGTTGGCCTTCCGGAACATTGTCGTAGATCACGCCGGCGGGGACGTCGGCCACGGTGGCATCGCTGATCCGCTCGGCCAGGAAGTAGTCGGGTGTCGGCCGAAGATCGAGCAAGTCCAACCACCAAGTGGTCGGCTCGCCCGCCGTCGCTCGGGGCCGAGGCCCTTCGCGCAAGAACGCGGGAGCGAGCACGCCATGGAGGCGGACGATCTTCCACGCCTCGTCCTCTGGCGTCTCGGGTTTGGCCAGGCGCCATCGGAGCGTCCAGCCTTCCAAGTTGACCTCTTGGTCTCCGAGGTTCCGCAGCTCGATCCACTCGTCCGCCGGATCCGCACTCGTGCCCGCCCAGGCGATCTCGGAGAGGATCACGTGAGGCGTGCAGGACCCGGCGAT